>RCND010000002.1_pt1 | contig 139575 bp, 113 predicted proteins | sample 2041351 | NCBI WGS metagenome assembly RCND01 (sample SAMN09708230, study PRJNA481090) | Marine sediment metagenome, whole genome shotgun sequencing project. | biome: marine sediment; feature: ocean; material: sediment; isolation source: Sewage treatment plant 12B marine sediment (STP12B) ... | reverse complement strand
CCGATGCGCCAGAGCTTTCCGCCAGAGGAGAGCATACCATAGGCGTACGCACCTTGAATCTTGTAAACAAGAATCAAATCGATATCTTAAACTCGAAAGCCGGTAAAGACCCGATGTACGACCGCCCTTTGACGGTAGAAGTTTGGTACCCTGCGAATGTCCCCGATGGTACGGAAGTTATCGTGGTCTATGAAGAAGTTATGGGTACTAGGGGCGATTCATTACGACCTTTGGTTCCCTTCACTTTTAAAGGAAGGGCCTTACGTGATGCAAAACCTGATGCTTCTAAGGGCGCATTTCCATTGGTCGTTGTTTCCCATGGCTATGTCGGTTCGCGATATATCATGAGCTACTTGGCAGAGAACTTGGCCTCAAAAGGCTATGTAGTAGTGGCCTTAGACCATACCGATTCTACCTTTAAAGATGCCAATGCTTTTCAAAGCACGCTATTGAATAGGGCCAAAGACATCAAATTTGTACTCAACGAAATGGCGCGTATGGGAGGTGCGGATTCTAAAGATCAGCTCTCCGGATTGATAGATTCCGATAATACGGGTATTATAGGTTATTCGATGGGAGGCTACGGTGTTTTGAACGTTGGTGGTGCGGGCTATAGTGATGGGGCGGGGGGTTTCTTCTCACAAATGACAGGCGGTAGCACAGCATTTAACACCTTAGTCGCTAGTAATACGGAGTATCAAAATTCAATCGACCCAAGAATCAAGGCCATAGTTGCTTTTGCCCCATGGGGTATGGAACGTGCTATTTGGGATGCCGAAGGGTTAAAAGGATTGAAGAAACCTACCTTGTTCATTGCAGGAAGTCAAGACGATATTTCGGGCTACGAAAAGGGCATCAAAGCGATTTACGAAGGTGCCGTTAGCGCTGATCGCTATTTGCTTACGTATATGAATGCGAGACACAATGTAGCTCCCAATCCTCCACCGGCCGAAGCCTTGGCACCGGGACTCCACATCGACGAGTACTTTAGGTATGCCGAACCTTCTTGGGATCAACGAAAAATCAACAATATCAACCAACACTTTGTAACCGCCTTTTTGGGCACTCATCTAAAAGGTAAAGACCATTCGGAGTTTTTGGATATTCTTGAAAACTCCAATGAAAAAGACTGGCCCGGTTTTAAACCACGTTCTTCTACCGGGATGGAATTGTTGCATGCTGAGGGATCGACGAATTGATATTTTCATTGTAGGAGGAATAAAGTTAGACGGGTTCCTTCCCCTGTCAAGGGAAAGAACTAAAAAAGGTATCTGTTTAGATAGGGGTATGTAATACAGTCCTAGTTTGAAATAGAATTCGCCCTTTCTTTATACTTTAGGCTGATTACCGATTACACCAATGTCCCCAAGATTTCCTTTCTCAAGTAATACCCCGTTACAAGAGTGGCCAATACGTCCGCAATAGGAAAAGATAGCCAAACCCCTAGTTCACCCATATAGTTGGGCAAAATCAAAATAAGGGGAATAAAAAAGAAGCCCTGCCTTGACAAGGTCAAAAGCAATGCGGGAACGGCCTTTCCAATAGCTTGAAAATAGGCAGCTCCGATCAATTGTAGAGCAATAATAGGCGTCGCGGCAAAAACCAAGCGCATCGCCAAGGGAATATGTGCCATCACATAGGCATTGGCGGCAAGGTCATGAGCAGATTGGCCAGGCCTATCGCTTAAAAAGAGCGATGCGATTTCCTGGGGAAAAACCATCAACCCCACAAAGACGATAGCAGCTAAAAGTGCTGCATATTTAATCGCGGTAGTGATGGATTCCCGTACCCGTGCATATTTTTTTGCCCCATAGTTAAAGCCCGCTATGGGCAGAAAGCCCTGTGTAACTCCAAAGACCGGGAACAGGGCGAACATTAACATTCGGCCAATAATCGCATATACCGCGACCATAGCCTCACCTCCAAGACCGAAGAGTATATTATTCATGAGAAGATATACAACACTGGTAGTGGCCTGCCTTGCCAGAGTCACAAAACCCAAAGAACCGATTTCCTTAACGATAGGCAAATCTAGTTTGAAACAATGCCGCGTTAGTTTTAGCTCCGAATTTTTGGAAAGAAAAAAGTACAGAATATAACCAAAGCAAAGTACGTACCCGATAGTTGTCGCCCATGCCGCGCCTGTCATGCCCCAATCGAAAATGTAGATGAATACATAATCCATCACCAGGTTTCCCACGGAAGGAATAATCATGGCTATCATGGCAAATTTTGGTTTCCCCTCGGCCCGAATTACGGTATTGCCCATCATACAAAGGGCTAAAAAAGGAATTCCGTAGAGTACAATAGTGTAGTATATTTTGGCTGGCTCAAAGATTGTTCCCTTTCCTCCAAAGGCAGGAATCAAGAAATCGACAAAATAAAGCCCCACCCACACCATCGAAATGGTAATCAAAAGGGTCAGGGTAATCTGGTTGCCGAAGGTCTTTACGGCCTTGGCATGGTTATCGGCACCCAAAGCGCGGGAAATAATGCTTGATCCGCCAATACCGATGGCCATACCCAAAGCCCCGATAAAAAAAGAAACGGGAAGTACAACATTGATGGCGGCAATCGCGATGGATCCGATCCAATTGCCCACAAAAATAGAGTCGACCAAAATATTGAGCGACATGACCAAAATACCGATGGAAGCTGGCACCGCTTGTTTGATTAATAATTGCCCAATGGGTTCGGAGCCAAGTTTTTCTGCGGATACTTTCGCCATTTTTTTTCGCTAGGTCGCCGTACGCTTTTTTACGTATTGCGCTCGGCATATTGCGTATTGCCAATACTACGTTACATAGGTAATTGCCCAGATGCTTCCCACGTATTCACCCACTTCGCCATCACTTTAGCCCAATCGTCGCTATCGTTTAGACAGGGTATGTGTTTGTAGTCGGCTCCACCTGCTTCCTCGAACTGTTCTTTGCCTTCCATGGCGATTTCTTCTAAAGTCTCTAAACAGTCGCTTACGAAGGCAGGGGTAATAACGGCCAAACGTTTTTTCCCTTCCTTGGCCAAACGTTCGAATTCATAGTCGGTATAGGGTTTCAACCACGGGTCACCTGCCAACCGCGATTGAAACGAAGAGCTCACTTTTTCTTCAGGGAGTTGTAATTCCGCTTTTACCAATTCAGTCGTTTCATACACCTGATGTCTGTAACAGGTATTGTGCGCTACGGAATTTATACTGCAACAGCTTCCATCGATTTTGCAATGGTATTTTGTCGGGTCCGATTTTCGAATATGCCTTTCGGGAATACCATGATAGGAGAAAAGAATGTGGTCGTATTCGAAGTCTTCCAATCCTTCGGCAATGCTTTGCGAGAGCACTTTGATATAATCAGAATTTTTGTAGAAGGCCGGAAGCGTCGTCAATTGCATTTCTGGGAAAAATTGTTTTTGTTCCTCCATCACCTTGACAACAACGGTTTCATAAGATGACATGGCATAATGAGGGTAAAGCGGCACCACTAAAACTTCGTCAACCCCCTTATCATTTAATTCTTGCAAAGCATTTTTAATCGTTATAGTGCCGTAACGCATTCCGAGAGCTACGGGCATTTCGGTATGTGCTTTCAATTTCTTGGCAAATCGTTTGGAGATAACGATTAAGGGAGAGCCCTCGTCCCACCAGATTTTAGCGTAAGCCTTGGCCGATTTTTTGGGCCTTGTCTGAAGAATGATGCCGCGTACCAAAATGTTCCGTAAGATTTTTGGCACGTCAATAACGCGTTCGTCCATCAAAAATTCATCGAGATAAGGCTTGACGTCTTTCGCCGTAGGGCTGTCAGGCGAACCTAAATTTACAAGTAGTACTCCTTTCATAGATAGCTTCAATTTTTTTTCATTCCAGCGAAGGCGGGAATCTTTTTATGCCTTGAACCGTTAAAACATCTAGATTTCATAAACCCTTCGACTTCATTTAGTGTGAGAGTAGGGTGAAACCATTAGCAAAAATAAGGCTTGAAAAGTATCCTGCTGTCATATCCTAGAAATACTTTTTGATACTACTATAGATTGTATCAATTTTAGACGTGAGTTATCAACAAAAGCCGTAAATTTTTACTATTCTACGAACACCAAATACAAGTGATATGCTAAACGATTTTTTCAGTGAAAACAGTAGTGAACTGCTTTACGTTATCGGTATTTTAATAGGGCTGCTTATCGTCTACTTTTTGCTGCTTAAACTTTTGAGACGACTGGGCAAGAATCCGAAATATCTGATTCCGTTAGAAGCGGTAAAAAGGGTCAGTAGCCCCATATTTCTTCTCTTGCTATCCATATTGATTCGAATGGAATCACTTCGTGCTATTATTGGGCTGGGCGACTATGCGTACTGGTTTCGTAAATCTAGTACCCTCCTATTTATCTTCGCCTTTACTTGGCTATTGCTGAGTATCATAAAAATTACAAAACATCATATTATCAAGAAATATGATGTAGACACTACCGATAACCTACACGCTAGAAAAGTCACTACACAATTCGATATTCTCGAGCGTATCATAATTTTTATCATCATTATCTTAGCCGTAAGTATTTCCCTGATGAGCTTTGAAGGCATTCGTGAAATCGGCGTGAGCATCTTTGCCTCCGCTGGTGTTGCGGGTATCATTATCGGCTTTTCCGCACAGAAGATGATCGGTACCATTCTGGCCGGTATACAAATAGCAATAGCTCAGCCGATAAAGATCGACGATGTGGTCATCGTTGAAGGGGAATGGGGTCGCATCGAAAAAATTTTTCTGACCTATGTGGTTGTTAATATCTGGGACAAAAGGCGCTTAATTGTGCCTACTACCTATTTTATCGAAAAACCCTTTCAAAACTGGACCAAATCGTCTTCGGATATTTTAGGGACTGTTTTTCTGTATACTGATTACAACGTGCCATTTGATGCTCTGCGAGAAGAACTCACTCGAATTCTTAATAGCACAGATCTATGGGACCGCAAAGTGAACGTACTGCAAGTAACCGACTCAAAGCCGCAACATATAGAAATCCGTGCCCTGATGAGCGCTAAAGATTCTCCCACCGCGTGGGACTTGCGCGTGCTCGTTCGTGAAAAATTGATTTTGTTCCTTCAGCAAAACCATCCGAAGAGTTTGGCGCATACACGCTTGTATGTCGAAAATTGCGACACGACAAAAAATACGTCCCAAGAATAGCCGTTATACCCTTTACCAGTGTCTATTTTTAACGGTTTTTAGGGATATTCGACTATGTGTACTTCCTTATTTTTGTACTGAAAATCCTTACCGCCCTGCGCATATCGCCATACGCCCCCATAAAAGGGGGTGGCTTACGGCGCAAAGCGTACGGCCAATACATCAATATGCGTTTTGTACTTTTTATATTACTATCAATTCTATCTTTTCCAATTTTTGGGCAAAAGGAAAACAGCCTGCTCTGGGAAATTTCGGGTAATGGGCTTGAAAAGACCTCCTATCTCTACGGCACTATGCATGTGAGCAAGAAAATCGCATTTCGTTTAGATGACGTTTTTTACGAAGCATTGGATCAAAGTGAGATGGTCGCTTTAGAATCAGACCCAGGACTATGGCTTGAAAGCAGTAACCTGATGGGCAATATCGCTTATGGCCATGCCAGCGGGTTCGTCACCAAAGGTTTTTATGCACATTCGTTTAGGGTCGAAAATCCACGAAAAGAGCTTTTAGGCGCATACCTTGCCTATGAAGACCGAATCGTCAACAATATTCTGTACCGTACCAATGAATTTTCCCAAAATTTTGAAGAGGAAACTTATCTTGACATGTTTATTTACCAGGCGGGAAAAAAATTCGATAAACCCATCATTGCATTGGAAGACTTGGAGGAAGCGGCCACCTTGGTCGGCCGTGCCAGCATGAATGCCATGAAGCAAAAGCCAGACGAATGGTTGCAAAAAAGAATGCAGCAATCAGACCCCATGTTTTTGTTGCAAGATGCCTATCGCGAACGGAATATTACCCTGCTGGATTCTATCGACAGGGCGATGCACACCGATCATTATATGAAAAATATGCTGTATATACGCAACGCCAATATGGCCCAGCGTTTAGATTCCGTAATGCGAAAAGGAAAGGTCTTTGCAGGTATCGGTGCGGCACATTTACCGGGTGAACAGGGTGTTATCGACCTGCTACGAAAAAAGGGCTATACCGTCAAGCCCTTGTTGTCAAAAGCAACCTCGAAGGGAAAACAACTGAAACTCAATTTTGAAGCCAAGAAGCGAGAGAACGAGTATCTTACTTTTGGTCCCGAGGATGGCTTTTTTACCATGCAGCTTCCGAACAAACTCTATCCGGTTTCTGATATGGGTAAGACGACTTATGTTTCTCCTGATTTGGCCAATGGTAGTTTTGTGGTCATCAATCGAATTCCTACACACTCCTTTTTAAAACAGAATGCCTCATTTTCTTTAGAGGATATCGACAAACTTCTTTTTGAAAATATCCCTGGGCAGCTATTGGAGAAGAAATCTATAGAAAAGGATGGTTTTTATGGGCTAGATATTAAGAACCAATTAAAAAACGGAGACCACCAACGTTACCACATTTTTAAAACACCCTTGGAAATAATCATCATTAAAATGGGTGGAGAAGGGGATTATGTCACACAACATTCCGATAGGATATTCGATAGCCTAAAATTCAAAGACCGTGAAGGAAATAAGGTGAGTCTTTCTTCTGATTTTCAAGATTTTGAGGTGCAAATGCCACCGCTATACAGTTTTACGAACCAAAGCAGAAACGGTGACCGTTGGATTGAGGGCTATAACAAAACCTCCGATTCGTATTATTTTCTGCGAAAATCCGTTTTGAACGATTTCGGGTTTATCGAAGTAGACACTTTTGAACTAAAGCAAATCCAAAAACGGTTTTACCAAGATTTAAGACTAAAGCCGGATTACGACGGTTTTAAAAAGAAAAGACTTATCTCATCGGCCACATTCGATTCCGTTTCGGGCAAACGTTTATATTTGATGACAACTTTTCACCGTGGGGAATATTATCTTTTGGGCACTCTTTCTAACTATAAAAATGAAGCTCAGGAATTTTTCAACTCCTTCCGATTAAAAGAACCTACCTATGCAGCACCATTCAAAAAGGTGATAGACACGGCCCTTTATTTCAGCACGGTAAGCACAGTAAAGCCACCAAAATTTGTAGAAAGCAGCACTAGTTACCAAAACGGCGCCCCTAAACTAATGCCCTATGAGCCTTTTCACAAAAAAACGATCTACCGTAATAAAAACGAAGAGGCCATTACGGTCGAACTGAACAAATCACATGATTTTTTGATGTTCCGTAATTTAGATTCTGCCTGGGCCCAACGAAAAAAACTGTATGCCCATAAGACATTCCATATTGTAAACGAGCGGATTAAAACCTCGCCCGAAGGTTACTATGAAATGCAACTTACCCTAACCGATACGGCAAGTACACGTGGTATTTTGGTCAAAAACATTATAAAGGATGGGTTGCTGTACGAGCTGAAAACGGTCATCGATACCCTAGAAAAACCAAGTCGGTTCGTAACGGAATTCTTTGAAAATTTCAAACCCAACGATACCGTTATTGGAAGGAATATTTTTGAGGACAAGGTGCCTGAATTCTTTGCGGCCCTTCGCGAAAACAACAGTATCGTACTCGAGGGTCATCGCTATTTGAAATTTGATAAAAAACATGCCGATTCGCTGAAATTCTACATCTCCGAATTTGAGTTTGACAGAGGTCAGCGCCAAATACAGTCTTATCTTATTGAAAAATTAGATGAACTTGGGGTGGATGTTATGCCATTTTATAAAGATTTTTATACCAAGTCGTATAATAATTCTACTGCGCAGGCCCAAATTTTATGGGCCATTTCAAAAAAATTGGACGAAACTTCCATGCACCTGTTAATGGAATTGATGGAAATAGACTTGCCCTTACTTTCCAATACCTTTCAGATCAGTCTTATTTTTCGGCCGTACCGTGATAGCTTGCCCTTAGCCAAAAAGCTATTCCCAAAGTTGCTCGATTATAGTACGATTTCAGAATACAAAGCGCCCATTTTTTCACTGCTGGCCGAATTACAGGCCAATGGAACCATTAAACCAAAGCGCTATAAAAAATACAAGACCCAGATTCTAAACGATGCCAAGATTTACCTGAAACGCCAATTGGGCAAGGACCTCTCTGCCACAAACAAAGATTTCTATAACCCAAGAACAGCACGAAGGGATATTGGTGTACTTGAAGATTACGTTCTTTTATTATATCCGTTCATCAAGGAGAAAGCGGTACAACAATTCTTCGATCAATTGCACTTGGTTGAAGCTCCACAAATACGAACGGCCTACTTCGCCCTTTTGGCCAAGAACAATGAATTCATACCACAAAAAGAGCTCTCCGACCTGGCGGCCGATACCAATGGTCGATTAGCATTGTTCAGTAAATTCAAGGCTGTTGGGAAGTTGAATCTGTTTCCGCAAGCTTATAAATCACAAAAATACCTGGCAGAAGCTTTACTCTTTCAGGGCAGTCCCTACAACGCTGAAAAAGATTCCGTCGAATTTGTTACCCTAATACCATTACAATACGATGGTAAGCAACTGACAGGTTATTATTTCAAGAAAAGGGATAACCAAGACTCCGATAAGAATTTCAATATGCATGTATTGGTTTTCGAAAACGAAAAGGGCCTTCAGACCAAACCCTTTTACGAAAACGGGGGTATGCGCATCGAAGATACCGATACCGACACAGCAGTCATCGGTTTTGTTACGGAAGAATTTTTGCTCAAAGACCGGCAGCGCGCGCAAGTGTATCGGCCTAATGGTCATGGCGGGAGATATGGGTTTCATGGGTACTAAAAACCTCTTATCGAATTTTGGACACATTCAGCATCTTGAATTTATCTTTACGCATCAGAACCCGAAACTGATGAAATTCGTTAAATCTTTTGTATTTTTTTTCTGTTCTAAATGCTCCAATGTACAAGTTTTCACAAATGCGGTAGCTAAATCGGTAATTTTGCCTAAAGGTTATCGCAGATGGAAATCAAAAGCTTACTATTGATTCTGAAGAATTGAGTGATTGCTATGCCAAACCTAAAATTGTAGCTTCATAAAATGGGGGTGATTAGTATTATTATCCTATTTGCTATTGTTTGCTAGGGCTAAGCCAAAAACTGTAGCTATATTCCTTTTCTTTTAGCAAATACTTCTCCAAGAAGTTGTACCTAAATGAAGAACCCCCTAAACCAGAAGTTTTATAATCAATATTCAGGGTAACATAATCTGCGTCTCTGATATCATTCGTATGCGTTGCTTTGGAAAGGTTTTCGAGCGAATAGTTATGTGTTGATATATTGAGCTTGTGGCCATCGACCCGAAGCCCATAACCTTCATCTTGCGTCATTTGAACCCAATTCACATCGGTCTTGTTACCATTTTCCTGTGGTCTTATATAAGGTACATATTGCGCATCGACGGTAGAACGATAAACCCCAATTTTAGAACCTGTCTTGCGATCCGGATAGTTTTCAAATGGACCTCTGCCGTACCATGAAATATTCTGCGTCGTTTTCGGTAATTGCAATTGCATGCCTATTTTGGCTAACGGCTTTCGATCAAAATAGTCTTTGGTTCCATAGAACAAGGCTCCAAAAGCAATCAACAAAAGCAATAAAGGAATGGCCATCGCAAATGCCCTTATCCATTTGCGTTTGATTTTCCGCCATAGCAGAATCAAAAGGCCTAACATCACCAACGTGCCTATCAGCCCACCGATAAATGCCATTTTTGCTATCGCACTAAAAAACTTGGGGGGAACGATTGTATGATCGGTCTTGATAGATCCGTTGCCCAATATGGTGTACGTTGTTTCATAAGGAAAAGAGGCGGTAGAACTTCTTAACTTGCCTTCGACATCAATTCTCAATTCATTTGGGGCTACTTCGGTGATGGAAAAATCATCGATTGTATTTTCCATCTTGTCAAGACCCATATTGAGCCAATGTTTACCGTTAAAGACAACAAAAGGCATAAAGTCGGCACCTCGGTCGTTATCTGTAGGTGCCCTCCATAAATTAGGCGCCGGCCCTTGCTGAAATAACAATTTCCCTTGCGAGGAGTAGTTCTCCAAGAGTCCGGTTTTTTTATTGAAATCGACCTTAAAAGATTCATTTTCCAAAAGAATATTTTCGCCAGACTCTTTTTTAGTAATTGGGCTTCCAACAATAGTAATATCTTTAACATCGGCATCACTCATGCCAAATTGTTCCCATGCGATTTCATGACCGATATCTGCCCAGTTTTGGGCTTCTTTCAAGTTTAAGCCAATGGTTATGTAATAATCCTTGTCTTTTTCAAATGAAATACGCTCAATGGGAAGCTTGATTTCAAGTGAATCTCCAGGGAGTAAATCATCAATAGCAAGGGTGCCCTTCGAAATCGTATTTCCGGAAGCTTCTAATTTCCATCTGACTTCCGAGAAATTCAAGTTTTGAAAATAATAGTGGTTCTTGATTTTGAACCTTCCCGCTTCTAGGTCAATCGCCTCAAACTTCACGAATTGTTGTACTTTTTTGACTTCCTCTAAGGCCGGTTTGGGTTCACGATTAGGAAAAACTAGGCCATTAATACAAAAGTTACCATCGTTTGGGTCATCACCGAAGTCGCCACCGTAAGCAAAAAATTCGGTTCCGTTCGCATCTGTTTTGAGTAGACCTTGATCTACCCAATCCCAAATAAATCCGCCTTGCATGTTGGGGTATTTTTCAAAAATATCCCAAAATTCCTTGAAATGCCCTGTGCTGTTACCTTGTGCGTGCGCATATTCGCAAAAAATATAAGGTCTTTCAGCATCGGCCAAAGCTTCTTCTTTAGCCTTATTCGGCATGGGGTACATACTCGAACCAATATCTTGTTTTGAAGGTTTCCCCATATTTTCCATCATTTTCATGCCTCCGCTTGCCATGTCAAGAACCCCGCCTTCTTGAATTTCCTTTATCCCGACACCAATATCTTTACTCTCATAATGAACGGGTCGATCGCTAAGGTCTAAATCACGGATAGCTTGACTCATAGCGTCTAGATTCGGGCCATAACCTGCTTCATTGCCCAACGACCACATTACGACCGAAGCGAAATTTTTGTCTCTTTGGGCCATATCAACGCCTCTGGCCACAATTGCATTACGCCATTCCGGGAATTTAACCGGACTCTTGTTATAGTTCATCCAAAGATCATGACTTTCTAGATTAGCCTCGTCCATAACATAAAGGCCGTACTCGTCGCAAAGTTCATACCATCTGGCCTGATTCGGATAGTGCGCCGTACGTACCGAATTGAAATTATAGCGCTTCATCATTTTGATATCCTGAACCATTGAATTTTCATCAAGGGCACGACCTTTTTTCGGGTCGAACTCGTGCCGATTAACACCTTTAAAAAGCACCACCGCACCATTTATCAAAATCTGGCCATTTTTCAGTTCTACCTCTCGAAAACCTATTTTTTTTGCAATGCTTTCCATTGAGCCATCTTCAGCTTCGAGATTAATGACCAAAGTGTAAAGATTGGGTGTCTCGGCATTCCATTTCTTAGGGTTTTCAACTGGAATAGTAACCGCAACCTTTCGGGAATTCAATGCGATTTGCTGCTCTGCAACTCGCTCTCCATTGTGATCCAAAAGCAATGTCTGTAAGATTCCACCGAAACTGTTTTCGGCACTTTCTAGAATTACATCGACTTTGAGCTCCGCATTTTTATACAGGAGGTCTAAATCGGTAACCACTTGAAAATCTTTGATATGGGTTTTGGGCCTGCGCAAAAGGTAGACATCCCTATATATTCCGCTAAGCCGCCAAAAATCTTGATTTTCAAGATAACTACCATCAGACCATCGAATTACTTCTACGGCCAAGTTATTCTTTCCGACCTTGATGTATTTTGAAATATCGAATTCGGCCGTAGTCATGCTTCCTTGACTGTAGCCAACTTTTTGCCCATTGACCCATAGATAGAATGCTGATTGCACGCCTTCGAAAGCCAAAATGGTATTATCTCTTTCCCATGATTTTTCTAACTCAAAGTTAACGCGATACAGTCCAGTTTCATTCCCGCTTTGAGGAACGTTCGGAGGGTTACTTTCAAAGGGCATCGACATGTTCACATAAATAGGCTTGCCAAACCCTTGTAATTGCCAGTTGCTGGGAACCGTGATCGAATCCCAGGCAGCCGTATTAAATTCCCGAGCGTAAAACCCATCGGGAGTATCATCTGGATTGTCGATGAGTTTAAAATTCCATTGGCCGTTTAATAATCGATATCTCTCAGAGGTACTCTTATTAAATGAAAGTGCCGATTCCGAATCTTGAAAAGGAATAAAATATGCGTGAGGTTCTAACTTATTAATCGCATAAATCTCAGGATTCTCCCAATCGCGTTTGGTTTCTTGACCGATGGAAACTAAGCACGTTATCAAAAAAAGGAATACGAAAATCGAGTGGCTTTTATTCATTGCTTTCTATAAAATTGACAAATTTGTTAAAGTTACTTACAATTTTGAGAGTTGTAAAATGTCACGGAAGATTTATAAATCAAAATCACAAGTCTATAAAAAAGATATCTAATAATGAACCCCTATTTTTGCTTAAATCACTTATCCAATGAAAGTTTCGCTTCCCTTCCTATTTATTTTTCTTTCAGCAAGTGTCGCTACCGCCCAACAAATAACATGTTCACCTGCTGATAAAAAAGCCTTCGAAAACAAGGCCATGGAAATCGATGGCCTATTAGAAAACGATTTTGGTAAAACCACAGTGGCTGTCGGAAAGACTTTTATCGGCATTCCCTACGTGGCCAAAACCTTGGAAATCGGAGATGCCGAATCGCTGGTTGTCAATCTTCACGGCCTTGATTGTACCACCTTCGTGGAAAATGTGTTGGCCTTTGGTTTACTTTTAAAGGATGAAAAAACAGATTTTGATTCGTTTACAAACACCTTAGAAACCATTCGGTATAAAGAAGGAAAGCTCAATGGTTACGGCTCCCGTCTACATTACTTTTCCGAATGGATTTCAAACAATGAAGAAAAGGGTTTGGTCAAGGCGATAACTTCGGAAATCGGCGGCATCGAAATGAACAAGCAAATCAACTTTATGGGTACACATCGCGACCTCTATCCCTTTTTAAAGGATGATGCGAACTTTGAAAAAATCATCGAAACCGAAAATGAGCTCGCGAAAAGTGGATTTTGTTACGTACCGCAAGACCAAATTGAAGCGAACGAACATTTAATCCAAACTGGAGATATCATTGCCTTGGCAACTTCTATAAAAGGACTCGATGTAACCCATACCGGTATCGCCACCCGTGAAAAAGATGGGCGCATTCATTTACTACATGCCTCAACGGGTTCAATGGAAGTTGAGGTGTCAAAACTTCCTTTGGCAGATTATCTAAAGGGAATTAAAAGTAATATAGGGATTATGGTAGCTAGACCACTCTAGTTCGCCAGTGCCATCAAATACTTTTTGGGCGTAGTGCCATACTTTTTCTTGAAGGCAGAAATAAAATGGCTGGCCGTGCTATAACCCACTCTTAAACCGACTTCGTTTACGTTGTATTGACCAGTTTCCAACATCTTTCTGGCATATTCCATTTTGTAATCAAACAAAAAGCTAAAAACGGGGTCTCCATAAATTTGTTTAAAACCTTCCTTTAGTTTTTTTAGGGAAAGTCCGATTTCTTCTGAAAGTTCTGCCAAGGTGGGAGGTTCGGCCATTCGTGAAATGATGATTTCTTTGGCCTTTCGTATGCGCAGTACATTGTCTTCATCGACCAAAAAGGGACATTGTTCAATATCGGCATCTTCGCTTTTGTTGAAATAAAGAGCGATCAATTCGTAGACCTTCCCTTTAATATAAAGTTCTTTTATAGATGGATGCAAGTTATAGTTCATAATCTGGCTGAGGATTACGGCAATCGCGGGACTCACCCCTTCCTGCGAATAATATTTTTTATCCTTGTTATCAGAACTTAAAAACGGAATGTATGCCGCCTCCTTGGAAAATAGCGAATGGAATTTTCGTATCGTCAGTACTATTGAAACCAGCCAAGAATTTGGGTTCAGCTCTAAGTTCATAGGGAGGTCTAGCTGAGTATTGTAGAGCAAAAGTGAATTTTCTTCAGAAACTTCTAAAGCATAATGACCATCGTTAAAAATAAATTTAGCGTTCCCTTTCAAACAAAAATGAAATTGAATGAATGAACTGTCGATGTCACGCAATACTTTCTGAATTTGCGTACTATCGTTCTGTATTTTCAGCACAAAGAATCCGTCTTCGATAAACACTTCTTGAAATGAACCTTTAGCGACATTTTTTTCATCCATGATGAGTAGGGTTTTATTACTTCTATTTAGAAACGTTCTAAATAAATGCAGTGCGAAACGTAGTATTTCCTACAAAAATATTGGTTTTAAGCGGATAAATATAGATATACATCTAAAAAAACCCGAAACGATACTTATTGTTCCGCTAGCGTTATTTTTATTCGGTATAGCCCTGTATTTTTGTTTCTGCTTCTTAAAGTTTTCATGAAAGACTACCATATTTCCAGACATAGTTCATTTTACACGATTGGCCTAAGCTATTTGAAAGCGGATGCCGAGGTTCGTGGCAAGTTCAGTGTTGATCCTGCCGCTATGGAACAAATCGTGATACAGGCCAAGGCACAGGGTGTAGACGGACTTCTGGTCACTTCGACCTGTAATCGTACGGAACTTCACGGTTTCGCTCAGCACCCTTTTCAATTGATCAAACTGCTTTGTGATAACACAGTGGGTTCGGTAGAAGAATTTCAAGAAGTAGCTTACGTTTACAAGAATAATGATGCCATAAGTCACCTCTTTCGTGTTGGCACTGGGCTGGATAGTCAGATTTTAGGGGATTTCGAAATCATTAGTCAGTTGCGATCGAGTTTTAACCGTTCGAAAAAGTTCGGTATTGCCAACCCCTTTATCGAACGCCTATGCAATTCTGTCATTCAGGCCAGTAAGCGCATCAAGAACGAAACAGAGATTTCTTCGGGTGCCACTTCCGTAGCTTTTGCATCCGTGCGTTATATCATGGAAAACGTTGAAGATATTTCCAATAAAAACATATTGCTATTTGGAACTGGAAAGATTGGCCGCAACACATGTGAAAACCTTATTAAACATACCAAGAACAATCATATCACGCTTATCAACCGCACCAAGGACAAGGCTGAGAAAATTGCCGGAAAGTTCAATTTAATTGTCAAGGATTATGGGGATTTGCAGACCGAAATACGAAATACCGATGTATTGATCGTCGCCACGAGCGCCCAGTCGCCAACTATTTCTAAAGAATTGATCTATACCAAAAAGCCATTGTTGATTTTAGATCTTTCCATTCCCAAAAATGTTTCCGATGACGTTTCCGAATTAGAAAATGTGACGCTTATCCACCTAGATTATCTCTCCCAAATAACTGACGATACCTTAGAGCGCAGAAAACAATTCATTCCAGAAGCAGAAGAAATTATCGACGAAGTAAAGCACGACTTCATTCAGTGGCTCGAAACCCGAAAATTCGCTCCCGTTATCAAGGCCTTGAAAAAGAAGTTGAAAACCATGAAAGATGAAGAATTGGATTATCAATCCAAGAAACTTTCGGACTTCAACGAAGAACAGGCCGATGTAATCTCTAACCGCATCATCCAAAAAATCACCAAACAGTTCGCTAACCACCTCAAAGACGACGATGTCGATGCCGACACTAGTCTCGAACTCATCCAAAAAGTTTTTCAACTCGAAATCGATACCCCATGAGCAAGGTCATCCGAATCGGTACCCGCGATAGCGAATTGGCGTTATGGCAGGCGAATACTGTAAAGGACATGCTAGAAGCCTTGGGGCATCGAACCGTTCTAGTACCCGTAAAGGCCACAGGCGATCTGGTACTTGACAAACCTCTTTATGAGTTGGGTATCACCGGTATTTTTACCAAAACTTTGGACATCGCCATGCTCAAAGGCGAAATCGATATTGCCGTGCATAGCATGAAGGATGTGCCAACCGCCTTACCAGAAGGTATTGTGCAGGGCGCTGTTTTAGAGCGAGGGAACTATTACGATATCTTGGCTTTTAAGAAGAATGAAGAATTTCTTGGGGAACGGGAAGCCGTAATAGCAACAGGAAGCCTTCGGAGAAAAGCACAATGGCTCAACCGCTATCCTACGCATACCGTTGTTGATTTGCGGGGCAATATCAACAGTCGTCACGAAAAATTGGTAAATAATGACTGGAACGCGGCCATTTTTGCAGCAGCAGGATTGGAACGCATCGGCCTTGAACCTGAAAACACGCTTGGACTTACGTGGATGATACCCGCACCTGCACAAGGTGCGATTATGATCGTCGCCATGGAAAACGACGAATTCGTTCGTGAAGCCTGTGCCGAGATGAATCATAGACCCACCGAAATCTGCACCCGATTAGAACGGGAGTTTCTCCGCATTCTTGAAGGGGGCTGTACCTCACCAATTGGTGCTTTTGCTAAAATCGACGAAACTGACGAAGTTACCCTGCAAGGCGTACTCTTGACCGTCGATGGGAAGAAAAAACTAGAAGCTGAATTATCTGCACCCCTTGGCAAACACGAGTTTTTAGGCCGAGATTGTGCGAATAGTATTCTAAGCCGTGGTGGCAAGTTGCTGATGAACCAAATTCATGGGGGTTCTTTGAGAACGGATATATTTTCGACAAAAGATTTGACCCACGAACAGCTAGGCCTGTTCAAGGAGGGGATTAGGGTAAAGTCCGAAGATTTTATCAAGGTGAGTCCGAATCGTATTCCGCTTCCTGTGCTGAAAAAGGAGATACGAAATGTCGTCTTGACCAGTCAGAATGCAGTTGAGGCCTTATTGACCCGTGTTTCCGCAGATGAACTGGAGTTTCAAAATATATATTGTGTCGGTCGAAAGACCAAACGTTTGATCGAACGCCGTATCGGCCCGGTAAAGCATCAGGAAAAGAATGCAAAAAAACTCGCCGAATATTTGGTGGAGTATTTAGAAGGTCTGGAAGTCACTTATTTTTGCAGTAATCTCCGGATGGATGATCTGCCAGATATCCTAAGCGAGAATAACATTAAGGTGAATGAGGTGGAGGCCTATACAACTAAGCATGCCCCAACGAAAGTTGATGAAAGCATTGCGGGCGTGATGTTCTATAGTCCGTCTGCGGTCGAAAGTTATTTGCTAAAGAATACACCGAACAAGATTGCCTATTGCATTGGAGAAACGACTGCTACGGAAGCCCGAAAGCATTTTGCAGATGTTCGGGTGGCCAAGATGCCTACGGTAGAGAGTGTTATTGACTTGGTGAATTGGCAGTACGGTAAAAAATAAACGTCTTTGCGAGGAGCCTAGTTTGCCAAAAGCAAGCTAGGCGACGCGGCAAACTGTTGATCACTTTAAAATATTCAACAAGATTGCCATGTCTCGAATCTGCTTAAACGCAGATACGCTCCTTGCAATGACGAATGACAAGAAAAGTGAGTGCGATTCCCGCCTTCGCGGGAATGACAAAAAATAAATATGTTGAAAAACGACCTATTCCTAAGAGCTCTAAGAGGTGAAACGGTTGACCGTCCACCTGTGTGGATGATGCGTCAAGCTGGGCGCTATCTGCCCGAATTCATGGAAATCAAAAAGAAATACGATTTCTTTACGCGATGTCAGACCCCCGAATTGGCTTCCGAGATTACAGTACAGCCCATCCGCAGGTATGGTATGGATGCGGCCATTTTGTTTTCAGACATTTTGGTGATTCCACAAGCGATGAATATCGAGGTGCAGATGAAACCGAATTTTGGGCCGTATTTGCCTAATCCCATTCGCTCGCAAAAAGATGTCGATAATGTTATCGTGCCCGATGTGAACGAGGCATTGGACTATGTGATGCAGGCCATCAAGGCGACGAAAGAAAAACTGAACGACGAAGTACCGCTTATCGGTTTTGCCGGTTCGCCATGGACGATTCTTTGCTATTGCGTACAAGGGCAGGGTAGCAAAACATTTGACAAAGCGAAGGAATTTTGTTTTACCCAACCCTTTGCGGCCCATGAAATGCTTCAAAAAATAACGGATACAACTATTGCCTACCTCAAGGCAAAAGTAAATGCCGGGGTAAGTGCCGTTCAGGTTTTTGATTCTTGGGGCGGCATGCTTTCACCGGTTGACTATCAAGAATTTTCTTGGCAGTATATTCAACAGATTATCGACGCATTAAAAGATGAGGCCCCCGTAATTGTATTCGGAAAAGGCTGTTGGTTCGCCTTGGGCGATATGGCTAAATCTGGAGCTTCGGCATTGGGGGTCGACTGGACTTGTTCTGCCAGAAACGCACGCTATCTTAGCGGTGGTAAGATTACCTTACAGGGCAACTTTGATCCGTCGCGCTTACTATCGCCGCCCTCCGAAATCAAAAAGATGGTTACGCAGATGATCAACGAGTTCGGCAAGGATCAATACATCGTTAACTTGGGTCACGGTATTTTACCGAATATTCCCGTTGAAAATGCCAAGGCTTTTATTGATGCGGTAAAAGAGTATAAAATATAAAGTAGTTAGTATTTTAATGCCGGTTCTTCGATGAAGACCTCTCAGTTTTCTTCACGAAGAGCACATTTTCATAGTAGAACTACATCCAATCGCTAACGAAAATAAACCTGACAGGTCTAACAGCGAAAGCATGATCGAAACCAAAAACTTTGTTGTAAATGAATTGCAGCTAATAGATGCAGCTACTCTGTTTGAGATCATGTCTGTTAATTCAGAACGGTTTCGGCGGTATTTTCCAAAAACGCTCGGACAAAACCTTTCTGAGTCCGATTCGAAGGATTTTATTCAGCGGAAGCAAAAAGAGAATGCCGACCAATCAGAATTTACCTGGGGAATACGTGATGGTTCCAACAGTAAAGTAGTGGGACTACTCATTCTCAAAGAACTCAAGTGGAACAAAGGTATCGGCGAATTCGCCTACTGTATCGATGAATCTTATGAAGGCAGAGGTTGGATAAGCCAGATCGTAAAGGAAACTTCGCGGTATGCATTCGAAATCCTGAAATTGAAAACGCTCCAGATTATCGCCCACCCTACGAACAAAGCAAGTGTTCGCGTTGCCGAAAAATGCGGTTTCAAATGGCAGAAGACGTTAAAAGCATCCCATACGCCACCAGGCGAAAACCCCTTAGATATGGAGCTCTATGAATTATATTATGAAGGATAAATTCTATACGTACATCCAAAACTTACAAGATAGCATCACTGCCAAACTTGAAGAGGTCGATGGCAAGGTCAAATTTCGTGAAGATTTATGGGAAAGACCAGAAGGTGGCGGTGGACGTTCACGGGTAATCGAAAATGGAGCTGTCTTTGAAAAGGGAGGCGTCAATATTTCGGCTGTTCACGGCGAACTTCCAAAGAGTATGCAAGCCTATTTTGGCGTTGAAGATGCCGATTTCTTTGCCTGTGGACTAAGCTTGGTGCTGCATCCAAAAAACCCAATGGTGCCAACGGTTCACGCAAATTGGCGTTATTTTGAGATGTACGATAAACAAGGGAACATTGTTGATCAATGGTTCGGGGGCGGACAAGATCTGACACCTTATTATCTGTTCGATGAAGATGCCATCCATTTTCATACCGTTTGCAAAGAAGCTTGCGACAGACATAATCCGGAATTTTATCCTTCCTACAAAAAGAAATGTGACGACTACTTTTTTAATACCCATCGTGATGAGGCCAGAGGTGTTGGCGGTCTCTTTTTCGATTACTGCAAGGCTTCGGAGGAAATGGCTATGGAAGATTGGTATGGCTTCGTAACCGAAGTTGGAAATAGCTTTCTGGACTGTTATATACCGATTGTTTTAAAAAGAAAAGACCTTAGCTACTCCCAAGAACAGAGGGATTGGCAAGAAATCCGTCGCGGACGTTACGTGGAGTTCAACCTGGTTCACGATAAGGGTACACTGTTTGGCCTCAGGACCAACGGACGAATCGAAAGTATTTTAATGAGCCTTCCACCCCATGTACAATGGCGTTACGACCATCACCCTGAAAAGGGTAGCGATGAAGAGCGGCTGTTAGGAGTACTTAAAAATCCAAAGGTGTGGGTCTGAAACATTACGCTTTATACATAATTTCTTTACTGTTGTTTATAACATCGGCTTGCAACTCGCCAAAATCTAAAAGCGATAGCGATATCGTCTTCACCCAAGACACCTTAAATGTAGGCTACACCTATTGGTGGGACGATTCAGGTCCATTTATCGGCTACTGTGGAGAAGAAAAATATACCTTGGTCTTTACCGGAACCCTAAATTATTTGGAGAACCCAACAAACGTAGCTGGCCCTTTATACACTGCACAAAAGGGAATCATCGAGTTGGAGAATGTGTTCAAAATAAAAGACCCGGAATCAAATGCATATGACAATCAAAAATTCTTTGTTTCCGATTGTTTCGCTGGCCTTGGACTTTCAGTGGGCGACCAAGTCTTAGTTTTTTGTTACGAATATGAGGGTGATTTTTGTATCTCAGGAAAGCGTTCTATCATAAAAATAGATGGCGTCGACCACCCCTTGGTCACTTCGACAAAAGCCTATATCGATGCCGACCAAAATCCAATGAAAATAATAAAAGACACCACACTTTGGTCAGCCTACGGGTTCGGCGATGAGCTCGTTCAACATATTAGGTGTCGTGAAAATTCCGAATCGACTATAATTCCATAACTTTAGCACAACTCCCGTAAATAAAACAAGTCGCGGGTATTTAAACAGCTCAATCACATGCTTAAAAAACCCAGACTGTTCTTGGCGGGTATCTATTTTACGTATTTTAAAAAAGTGTTCAAAAAGAACGGGCTGACCATTCATGTGCCTTTTGATTTGACCGACTTCAAGTTCAGGGGGCGTTTTGTGCTCGATAGCTATGAGGAAGAGGAATCGAGATATCTCTCGCAACATTTATCCCCCAATGCCAAAGTGCTCGAATTGGGCTCTTGCCTAGGTTACGTTTCCTGTCTCACGAATCAATTGCTAACCGATAACAGCCAACATGTGGTTTTGGAGGCCAACCCGAAACTTATTCCGTGGATCGAGAAAAACAGGGATGAAAATAACTGTGGATTCCGTATTGAAAATTGTATTGTCTCCGAAAACGAACATAATGTTTTTTATATCCACGATTTGATAGTAGGAGGCAGTGCCAAACGGAAAACTGCCCATAAAATAGAGATTGAGGGATTGAGTTTCGCCTCCCTTCGAAAGAAACATGATATCGATTTTGATACCCTCGTGATGGATATCGAAGGTGGGGAACTGCATCTTTTCCAAAACCATAAGGCTGACATCGCGAAATTCGACAAAATATTTATGGAAGTGCACCCCTTTGCTAATATTCTGACCCAGGAAGAAGCTCAAGAATGTGAGGATATTTTAACCGATTTAGGTTTTGATATTACCGTTAGGGATGGTAATTTTCAGATTTGGGAAAAAGTTGATACTTTAAAGAAATAGATAATCATTATGTACCCACTTCGTAGAAACCGCCGCCTCCGAACTAACGATAGCATTCGCCATTTGGTACGCGAGACCATTTTGACCCCTAGCGATTTTTTAGTCCCACTTTTTGTGGTCCAAGGCAAGGGTATAAAGGAAGAAATTGCCTCAATGCCCGACTACTATCGACTTAGTTTGGACAATCTAGAAAAAGAAGTCAAAGAACTTTGGAATATGGGCCTCTGTGCGGTCTTGCTATTCGTAAAAGTGCCTGATGATTTAAAGGATAATAAAGGCTCGGAGGCCTTGAACCCCAATGGGTTGATGCAATTGGCCATCAAAACGGTCAAAATTGCATGTCCCGAAATGTTGGTCATGACCGACGTCGCCTTGGATCCTTATTCTTCATACGGCCATGATGGTATTGTGGAAGCCGGACAAATTCTAAACGACGAAACGACGGAGATTTTAGCCGAAATGAGTATTTCACACGCTGATGCCGGGGCCGACTTTGTCGCACCCAGCGACATGATGGACGGTCGTATACTCACGATCCGCGAAGCTTTGGAAGAAGAAGGCCATATCAATACAGGCATCATGAGCTACAGTGCGAAATATGCCAGCGCGTTTTATGGTCCTTTTCGTGATGCGTTAGATTCTGCTCCCGTGGATTTAATAAATGTGCCCAAGAATAAAAAGTCATACCAAATGGATTCCGCCAATCGTTTTGAGGCGATATCGGAAACCCAAGCTGATATTGATGAAGGCGCAGATATTGTGATGGTGAAGCCGGGTTTATGTTATCTAGATATTGTGCGTGAAATAAGAAACGAAGTTGATGTCCCCGTAGCAGTCTATCAGGTATCGGGGGAATATGCGATGTTAAAAGCCGCAGCGGAAAAAGGATGGCTTGACCATGATTCGGTGATGATGGAACAGCTCATTGCCATTAAAAGGGCAGGCGCGAATTTTATCGCGAGTTATTTTGCCAAGGATGCTGTCAAACTAATGGGATAATTCTCAATGTCATTCTGAGCGTAGTCGAAGGGTTGCGAAAGATGCAGTTGGGTTATTGTAAGCCTACTAATTTCCATAGCTGAAGACTTACGCAAAATTCAATATTTGGATTGTCCCACTGAGGAGATTTTAGGAGTGTAAAACGTACAATTTACTAATGAAACAGAGCTTATTTATTCTCATCTGTCTATTAACTTTTAAGTTTCAGGCTCAGGAAGACGCTAAAGTTCCAATAAATCTTAATTCAAGCGACGCTCTACTATATGCAGAGCCCTACGAAGTTGGGCTTGACCCTACGTATATCAACACAAAAGTTGACTCCATCATCACGAGCGGTATAAAAAAAGAGGCTTTTCCAGGGGCACAGGTATTGGTTGCCAAGAATGGAAATATTATTTTCCATAAGGCCTACGGTTATCATACCTACGACAGCATTCAACCCGTGGCTTTGAACGATATATACGATTTAGCGTCGGTGACCAAAATAACCGCTGCGCTACCTGCTTTGATGAAACTTGTTGATGAGGGTAAGCTCGATTTAGACAAACCTTTTAGCACCTACTGGACGAGATGGGAAAACCAAGATGATAAAAAGGACCTTACCCTTCGGGAAATCTTGGCCCATCAAGCTGGCCTTGAACCTTACATTGTCTTTCTGAACGAAGTCATCAAAAAAAATGGTAAAGTGAAAAAGCGGTTCGTCAAGACTTCTCCAAACTGGAGGTTTAAGAATCAAGCATATGAGGGAATCTACGTGAAAAATCATTTTAATCGAAAGATGTACCGCATAATTGATCGGTCCGTAGTATCTGAGGAAAAGAAATACAAGTATTCCGGACTCACATTTCTGATACTCCCCGAACTTATCGAACAGTTAACGGGAGATTCGTACGAATACTATCTCGAGAAAAACTTTTATTTGCCTTTGGGTGCTATTACCATGGGCTTCAAGCCAAAAACAAAGGGTTTTCCTAATAAAATTGTGCCTACCGAACAAGATACCCTCTTCAGGCATACCTTGACCAGCGGTTGGGTACACGATGAAAACGCATCGCTATTGGGCGGTGTTTCCGGTAATGCTGGCCTTTTTGCTACGGCTACGGATCTCGCCAAATTGATGCAGATGTATATGCAATATGGTATTTACGACGGAAAGCGTTATTTCTCGGAAAAAACTGTCAAGGAATTCATTCGTGTACAATATCCCGACAACGAAAACCGGAGGGGGCTAGGATTCGATAAGCCGCTTTTGAACAATCCCGAGCTCTCTTTAAAAGATGCCTATCCCGCACCCGAAGCAAGTGTCGATAGCTTCGGCCATAGCGGTTTTACCGGAACTTTTGTTTGGGCCGACCCAGAAAACCAATTGGTATATATTTTTCTTTCCAATCGAGTCAATCCTACTCGCGACAATCGCAATCTATATAATCTGAATATCCGTCCCGCCCTGCAACAGGTCTTTTATCAAGCTGCATTACAAAAGGAATAAGCCTATATGGCTATGTATTTATTGGTATCTTCGGGCCCTAAAACAGATACATGGGTTTGTTGCTATTTTATGGACTAATTTCCATCTTTGTTTCCTTTCTCTGTTCTATTCTAGAGGCCGTTCTCTTGAGCATTACCCCTACGTTCACCAATGTGAAGAAAAAAGAGGGCAAATCATATGCCCTAACATTAGAAGAACTTAAAAAAGATGTCGATAAACCCCTTATCGCGATTCTTACCTTAAACACGATAGCCCATACTGTCGGTGCGATTTTGGTCGGCGTTCAAGCAAAAGTGGCCTATGTAGAACTATATGGCAGCACAGAAAGAAGCATTTTTGGTATTGAATTTACTGAAGATCTTATGGTCGGAGTTGTATCTACCATCATGACCATATTGATACTGGTGGCTTCCGAGATTATCCCAAAGACCATAGGTGCAACCTATTGGAGATCACTCGCGAATTTTACTTCGAAGACCCTTAAAATTATGGTTTTAGGCCTAAAATATACAGGGCTGCTCTGGGTACTACAATTGTTTACAAAACTCGTCGGGGGAAAGGGCAATCATGGAAGTATTCTAAGCCGTGAAGATTTTACCACAATGACCGATATCGCTCATGAAGAAGGTGTTTTCGAAAAATCGGAGTCTACCATTATTAAAAACCTACTTCGTTTCGGCGAAGTGCTAGTAAAGGACGTAATGACCCCAAGGGCCGTTATGAAAATAGCGTCTGAAAATAGAAAGATTCGCGAGTTTTTTGAGGAAAACCCTAAAATGAGCTTTTCTCGAATACCTGTGTATGGTGAAAATATGGACCATATTGATGGTTTCGTTTTAAAGGATAACATTTTAGAGGAGCTAGTCAACGAAAATGGCGAAATTCCCCTCTCGGAAATTAAGCGTGAAATTTTAGTCACAAAACGGAGTACGCCCATACCACAATTGTTCGAAACCTTTATTGCCAGGCGCGAACATATCGCCCTAGTGGTAGACGAATATGGTTCCGTAAGTGGTCTGGTTACTATGGAGGATATCATCGAAACACTCTTGGGTCTAGAAATTATAGACGAAAGCGACGGCGTTGCTGATTTACAGGACCTTGCACGCAAAAATTGGGAGACACGAGCGAAACGCACAGGAGTACTCGAAAAAAAGCCAAAGTAGCACATCATGGAAGAGGCATATATCAATACACCCTTAGGCATCGCAAAACTGGTAGGCGATGTAGAAGGCCTATCTGCTATTACCGTTTTGAACAGTGACGAAAAAACCAGTGCTATCATTCCTGAAACTTTGGAAGATGCCGTTTATCAACTACGGGAATATTTTGAAGGAAAACGGCAGGACTTTTCGCTAGAGCTAAATCCACAAGGAACCGATTTTCAAAAAAGGGTTTGGGATGCGTTACTTCAAATTCCGTACGGGAAAACGGTTTCTTATCTAGAACTCTCCAAAAACTTGGGCGATGTGAAGGCCATCCGTGCAGTTGCTGCGGCAAATGGAAAGAATCCGCTATGGATTGTGGTTCCTTGCCATCGTGTAATCGGAAGTGATGGTTCTTTGACGGGCTACGCAGGCGGTCTACATCGCAAAAAGTGGTTGTTGGAACATGAAAGCCCCGCAAAACAGCAATCGCTTTTTTGAATTTTACAGACTGTTTGGTTTGTTCATTTGAAATAGCTTATCAAATGGTCTATGGGTATGTATTTTACCGATGATACCTTATGTTTTCTAGATATTCGAAAGAACCTACATTCCAATTTCCAAAAAAAAACCGACGCAATGGTCGGTTCCTTTACGATTTCTAAAAATGGGTTTGGTTTTTAGTTGCAGTTGATTTTGCTAAAATTGGTGTCATCAGAAATTGCATTTTCTTGGGTATTTGAAGCGTTAAAAAGAGCGAATCTATCGATTCCATGACCTGATGATCGTGCCGAGATTTCCATCGTGTAGATTCCTGGTTTTTCAAATACCACAAAAATATTATGGGCATTGTTATCGAAGGTTCTCCCCTGCCATTTGAAATCAAGGTCGTTTCCGCTACGATAAATTTTGAACCAACCGTCTTTTGACGCACCTTCTGGATTAGGGGTTTTACCGGAATCTTTCGGGTAAACTATACTATTTTCTTTTTGCGCATAAAAATCGTCGGCATCAATAAAGCGCAGCCAAGTGTCGTTATGGTCTGATCCACTATTTCCAATTTTCACTGCGGATTTCCATAGAAATTGATAGGTGCCCGCATTTTTGATTTTTATTCTAAAGGTGGCTTTGGCATTTCCCGGATTCCCCAGGTATTGGTCCCCTTCCCAAACCATATAGCCTTTCCCTGAAGAACTGTTGCCATCATACTTTAGCTTCCAGCCTTCGGGAAATTTGGTGTTTTCGAATTCGACATTGACCAATCCTTCCTTTTCGATAAAAAGATAATTGCCCATATTATCACAGGGCTGTTGTTCATCAATAGCCTCTTTTGCAACCTCATTGTTCTCCATTCTGTCTTCGGCAATTTCGATTTCATCAGAAAGCATAGCGTCCGTGCTACAGGAAGTAAACAACGAAATAGAAAGTAATAACACGACTTGAAAAACCATACTGACCGTAATTTTTGAGATATTCTTGTTCATGATGAATATATAAAACTCGATGAATAGGTAATATCAAACAATCATAGGGTTTAGAAAATTGGTTGCAATTCTTATATTTCGATGAACTACCACGACCAAATCGTCGACTTAAGCGGCATATGAACGAGGTATTTGTGCCAAATACATCTGAAAATAAGAAAAGTTTGTATATTTCGGTAGTCATTAAACTACAGTATAGCGTGCTATATAAAATCAATCTAGAACATATTCTTTTCTTAGATATCGAGACTGTTCCTGAAAAGGAAAGTTTTGATCATCTCGACGATGAAAAGAAAGCACTCTGGGAACAGAAATCGCAATACCAAAGAAAAGATGAGTTTACGGCCAAGGAATTCTACGATCGTGCTGGTATCTGGGCCGAATTTGGCAAGATAATATGTATTTCAGTAGGCTATTTTCATCTTAATGGAGATATCAGAACATTTCGAACTACTACTTTTCACGGGGCAGAGGCCAAATTGCTAAAGGAATTCAAAAATTTACTCAACGGTCATTTCAGTTCGCCCAAGCATCTGCTTTGTGGTCATAACGCAAAAGAATTCGACTTCCCTTATATAGCAAGACGGATGATTATTCACGGTATTGAATTGCCGTATAAATTGAACCTTTTCGGAAAAAAGCCTTGGGAAATTCCCCATTTAGATACCATGGAACTCTGGAAATTCGGTGACTATAAACACTTCACATCGCTAAAGTTATTAGCGCATATTTTGGGCATTCCCTCGCCCAAACAAGATATCGATGGGAGTATGGTTAGGCAGGTCTATTACGAAGAAAACGATCTTGACCGCATTATTATATATTGCGAACTTGATGTGGTTACTACCGCTCAGGTCTTTTTACGGTTGAGCGGAGAAGAACTCATAGCGGATCGTGACATCAAAAATATAGAGAGAGGTTTAGAGCTTCTTTAAGAATTTTTGATTTGCCCCGAGTTTCGGAGTTAAACATAGTGTTATTTTTCTATATTTGCTATCCAAAAAAATCATGCTATGAGATTACTATTGATTCCCATTTTGCTTTTGGCCCTTGTTTCCTGTGGCGATGAAAACAAGTCTGAAAATTCCGAACCCATTGATTATGCGGTTCAAAACGAAGAGGATATAAAAACTTATATCCAAGAAAATAATTTGGAGGCTCAAAAAAGCGATACAGGTCTGTATTACGTAATCAACGAACCGGGTACTGGAGCACAGCCCATCGCTTCGTCTGATGTCACAGTCGCCTACAAAGGGTCTTATCTGAGTGAGGCCGTTTTCGATGAAAGTGATTCCAACGGTATTTCTTTTAATCTGCAACAGGTTATCAAAGGGTGGACAGAAGGGATTACCTATTTTAAGGAAGGCGGCAGCGGACTACTTTTGGTACCCTCTCATCTTGGTTATGGTAGTTCTGACAGTCGGGGCATACCGGGTGGTTCGGTATTGATTTTTGAGGTCAATCTGATTTCAGTGAACTAGGCTGAGGACAAACAGGTAGCATTTACAAACTAAAATCTTCGCTTAAAGGCGATGGATTTTCTCGCCGATTGAGACATTAAATTATGCTATCGGGCTTTTAACCATTGTACTTCAACTGAATATACACGGGGAAGTGATCGCTATAACCCCCGATATATTTACGGCCAACATAGGTTCGGTATGGGGTTCCTTCATACCTTCCCTTAAACTCGGTCAAAAAACGCTCATCGAAAATATTGGCATGGGCAAAACTATGCGTACCTTTTTCATAATTCAGAAGATTATGTGAAATCATGATTTGGTCAAAGAGCATCCAAGCTCTTTTGTAATTGGCACTGCCACGTTCAGTAGTAAGCAGTTTTTCCATAGGATTATATAAATGTTCAGATTTTACTAGCGTCTTAACGCTTTCAGCGAAAGGGCCGTCGTTAAAATCACCCATCACGATATAGTTGGGGTCTTTAATTTTGGTTTCTATCTTGGCCATAAAATCTAGCACGGTTTCAGCAGCTTTTATTCTTTTGTAACTGGTTTCCGTATCACCGTCTCTTCGTGATGGCCAATGGTTCACAAAAACGTGTACTTCTTCATCGTTCAACTTTCCTTTAACATACAATATGTCACGGGTCGTATCTCTTCGCCCATCTTGTTCGAAAACCATAAGCGTTATAGGTTCGGAGTGTATGACTTTAAAATAAGCCTTATGATAAATAAGGGCGCAATCAATGCCTCGTTCATCTGGAGAGTCGTAATGGACGTATCCGTAATCAATATTACGCAATGGTTCTGTAGCCAAAAGGTCTTCTATGACGGTTTTGTTCTCTACTTCGGCTATACCAACGACTACTGGCGGACTTTTGGTTTCGGCATTTCCAACTTCGGATAAGGTCTTTGCCAGCTTGTACAGTTTCTTTTTATACCGCTTGTTCGTCCATTTTTTGATCCCATTCGGTGTGAAATCATCGTCGAGGGTATCGGGATCATCTACCGTATCGAACAGATTTTCGAGGTTGTAGAAAGCTATGGTGTTTAAATGCCGTTCTTTTTTCTTTCTAAAAAATGGAAAAATCATATGATTTTGCGATTGGGATATTAAATTACGAAAATTGGTCGGTTGGTATTGTTTAAATTTGCACTTTAAAGAGATATGTTAGAAAAAAAGACCATTGAATACGAAAAAGCCGTTTTGATCGGGATTGTTAACCGTGAACAGAACGAGGAAAAAGTGACCGAATACCTCGATGAACTTGAGTTCTTGACCTATACCGCTGGGGGTGAGGTGATAAAACGTTTTGTACAGCGAATGGATGTTGCCAATCCCAAAACTTTAATCGGTAGTGGTAAGATGGAAGAAGTCGAGGCATTCGTAAAAGAGCATGATATCGGGTCTGTTATTTTTGACGATGAACTGACACCCGCACAACAACGCAACATCGAAAAACAACTTCGGTGCAAAATAGTAGATCGCACCAGTCTCATACTTGATATTTTTGCCCAACGGGCACAAACGAGCTACGCTCGTACCCAAGTTGAACTAGCACAATATGAGTATCTTCTGCCCAGATTGACAGGGCTCTGGACGCACTTGGAACGCCAGCGCGGTGGTATCGGAATGCGAGGACCTGGTGAAACGGAGATCGAGACCGATAGACGAATCGTTCGTGACCGTATTTCTTTGCTTAAAAAGAAATTGGTCAAAATCGATAGGCAGATGGAAACCCAGCGCGGAAATCGTGGTGCTCTGGTGCGAGTAGCTCTAGTTGGGTATACCAATGTTGGCAAGTCGACGTTGATGAACTTAATTAGTAAAAGCGACGTTTTTGCAGAAAATAAGCTTTTTGCCACCTTAGATACGACGGTTCGCAAAGTAGTCATCGGAAACCTGCCATTTTTATTGAGTGATACCGTCGGTTTTATTCGTAAACTGCCCACCCAGTTGGTCGAAAGCTTTAAAAGTACTTTAGACGAGGTTCGGGAGGCAGACTTATTATTACATGTTGTTGATATCTCGCATCCACAGTTTGAAGAACATATCGAATCGGTAAATAAAATCTTGGATGAAATCAATAGTGCGGATAAAAACACCATTATGGTCTTCAATAAAATAGATCTTTACAAACACGCTGTCATTGAAGAAGACGATCTCATTACCGAAAAGACCGAAAGACATTTTACCATCGATGAATGGAAAAACACATGGATGCAGAGAGTAGGAGATAAGGCCCTATTCATTTCGGCCTTGAACAAAGAGAATCTTGATGAGTTCCGAAAAAGGGTCTATGACGAAGTGCGTGACATTCATGTTACCCGTTTTCCGTATAATAACTTCTTATATCCTGAACATCTAGACCAGTATTGATTTCGAATTCTAATACAGTGGATGTCGTTTATCGAAGAAACATAACGGCTTGTATTTTTCACAACATTCTTAGATACTTTCACAACAATAATTTAGAAGAATTCTGAAACTGACTTAGATTTATAGTGTAGTTAAGTGATAGTGTTGACCCCAAATCGCCCCTTGAACTTAACCGAAATCAAGTAACTTTTCCCAAATCGGAACTTGACCTACGACCGGCTAAAAGAATACCAAACCAAATTGACCCAAACCTACTTTGATAAAAAACCCTCCTTTTGGAGGGTTTTTTATGGCCGTAATATCAAATTACCTGAGATATTGAATTGATACATTCATCTAAAATAGATTGTTTTAACACAATACACCACAATTTTAGGCCTCTTGACATCAAAAATTTATCGATTCATTAGCTGCCAATTACATTTGTCTTGTATTTGAAATTTAGTGTTACACCCCAAATTCTAACTACTTAACCTAAAGTTTGATTTAGTGACTGCTTAACCAAACTTAACGAACCCTACTTAACAAAAAACGCCCCGACATTTGTCGGGGCGTTTTCATTATACTGCTGATTTAAATATTCAGTTCACTTAGAACGAGTAATTGAGGCCGAAAAGATAGTAGCTCTGTAAATCGTTAGCTACATTATCAAGGGTGGGTGTTGGAATTGGAACCGGAGTCTGAGATAATGCATTGTCGAACGCTTCTTGCTTGTTATCTCTTAAGCCAAATTCAAAACCTATGCCAATACCTTTCCATAACGTGTAGCCAAGCGAGGTTGTCCATGTCCAATTGGAGAGATCACCACTTTCGTAACTCTGAAAACTCGATAAGTTGGTCTTGAGGTCTACGGCACCCAATTTTTTGGTATAATCGACTACGATTTTAGCACCTAGCGACGATTTATAGGCGATATCGTTCTTGGCGAATACAAAGTTGTAGTTCAACGGGTGAATTACGACCACCAAATCGGTAATAGGTGTCCACGTGACACCAACACCTAAATCGAGATAGCCTGGGTCATTGAAATTATTGATTAAAGAGGTGCGATACTCCCCTAGGGTCGAAATAGCAAATTTCGGACTGAGTTTATACCCGTAAAGCGATACGATATTAAAGACATCGGTGGTTCCCTCAAGACCATCTTTATCATTAGGGTCATCTTTATCGTCCAATTTCACCCATTGAAGATTAACGTTTGCTGAATTCTTCCAAAAAAACTTTTCTCGGTCCAAATCAGCAAAAGCGTTTACAGTAATTCCAATGTTTCCTGAAGAGTTATTGGGCGTTCCTTGAGAATACCAGTTGTTGGCCTTCGAAAGGCTAAATCCGATTGTACCGAATGCACCTATCTTCCACCCTGGTAAAGCATCTATTTGACCCTGAAGGTCATCGAACCTGCCTTGAATGGCATCGATAGAATCTTTTTTGGCACTCTGTTCGGCCTTTAATTCGTCAATTGTTTGTGCAAAACCTGCCGAAAACGCAAGCAGCGCTAGGCATGTAAGTACTAAATGTTTCATGATGTTTAGTGTTTGAATGTTATATTTACAATGCCAAAGTTAACAATGTTAACATTCAATTGGCAAATTTATTAATGACTATTTTCTTTTGTAGAGAGGCACCGAAGAGCAGGCCTCACCATACATAAGAGACTTAACGATAGGCTGTAAACGTTCGGTTATCAACAAATAGGCATTCGGCGGTACGGGCTTGTTGCTGCACCCTTTTATGATGACGGATTTATCTTTAAATTCGGAAATATCAAGATGCCCCAGAACAGATTGGTACAGCGAAGTTTCGAGTTGCTCTAACGTACCCTGAACCGTTTTTTTTGAAAACGGCTGAAGCTTGGTAGTAAGTAGCATATAGGCCCAACCAGGTACAATTGCATCGGTAGAGCAGTGAAGGGCAACATAGGTATCTCGATACTGCGACCAATCGTGTGCATCGGTCTGGGCCCTGAATTCTTTCTCCCTTAGGATAATACTTTCGTAAAGCCAATCTGAAATATCAAAAAGCACGCGTTTCCCCTGCGGATAATAAGTCTCAAGGTCGAAGGTGATGAGTTTGCTTTGTGCAACCCTATTTATGATTTCCTCTGGCATTTAGCTTTTGATTAAGTTCAACAGATTCGAGTCTTCACGGGAATGACAATGCATATGATTTATAACAGTCCAAGTTCTAATTTTGCTTCTTCACTCATCAAATCTTGTGTCCAAGGTGGGTCGAAAGTGATTTCCACTTCGGCATCCTTTACCAAATTCAATGATTTCACCTTTTCTTCTACCTCTACTGGTAGTGTTTCAGCCACAGGGCAATTAGGGGAAGTTAAGGTCATCAGTATACGTACCTCATTCTCTTCATTGACCAGAACGTCATAGATCAACCCCAGTTCATAGATGTCTACAGGAATTTCGGGATCATAAATCGATTTTAAGACCTTTACTATTTTTTCGCCCAATTCTTGGGTGTCTACTGTTGTTGTCTCTTCGCTCATTTTAAAATGTTTAGTGTTTGGTGTTCAACTTTGAATAACTATAAACCACAAACATTAGTTCAACTGTGTTTGGTACGCGATCGCATACAGTTTTAATTGCTTGATCATGCTAACCAACCCGTTCGCTCGGGTAAGGCTAAGGTGTTCTTTTAACCCGATTTCATCAATAAATTCCGTATCGGCCTCGATAATGTCTTGAGGTCTTTGGTTGCTGAACGCCCGTATCAATATTGCGATTATACCTTTCGTTATAATTGCGTCGCTATCGGCCGTAAAAACCAATTTCTCATCTTCAAGTTCGGCATGTACCCAGACTTTGCTCTGACAACCTTTTATAATATTATCCCCAGTCTTGTATTTTTCTTCGATCAACGGAAGTGATTTTCCTAGCTCGATCATATACTCGTATCGCTGCATCCAATCGTCGAACATCGAAAATTCATCGACGATTTCCCCCTGTATTTCCTTTATCTGCATTCTTGCAATTTTGAGTAAAAATACGATAAGTATCTATGGTTATCAATTCTTTAAGAGAATCATAACTTCATTTGCTTATTGAAGCATACCTTTGGCCCGCTTCACCCCGTCAATTAAAACATCGACCTCTTCTTTGGTATTATAGAAACCAAAGCTGGCCCGCACCGTTCCGGGAATTTTATAGAAATCCATAATGGGCTGTGCGCAATGGTGACCGGTTCTTACGGCAATACCCAATTTATCGAGAATCGTACCGATATCGTAGGGGTGTATACCTTTGATATTGAAAGAAATAACCGAAGTCTTGTTTTTTGCCGTGCCGTAAATCTTGAGTCCGTCGATTGCTAAAAGTTGCTGTGTGGCATATTCCAGGAGTTGATGTTCATATTCGGCGATGGCATCGAAACCAATGGCATTCATGTAATCCAACGCGGCACCGAAAGCGATACCACCGCAGATATTGGGAGTACCCGCCTCAAATTTATGGGGCAGGTCGGCATAGGTCGTCTTTTCGAAAGTGACCTCGTCGATCATTTCACCACCACCTTGGTAAGGAGGTAACTTATTGAGCAATTCTTCTTTGCCGAATAGTATTCCTACTCCCGTGGGACCACACATTTTATGCGCGGATACAGTATAGAAATCGACATCCAATTTCTGTAAGTCCGCTTTGATATGGGGGGCGGCCTGTGCGCCATCTATCAAAATCGCCGCACCGACGTTATGTGCTTTTTCAATGATTTCTTTAATGGGATTGATAGTTCCCAAAGCATTGGAAATATGGTTACAAAAAACTAATTTGGTTTTGTTGGATAAGAGCTCGTCGTACTCGTCCATCAATAATTCACCCTCTAAATTCATAGGAATGACTTTTAATACAGCCCCCGTTCGTTCGGCAAGCATTTGCCAGGGGACGATATTGGAATGGTGCTCCATTGCCGATACAAGAATCTCATCACCTTTATTTAGGAGAGAGGTAAATCCGCTTGCGACAATATTGATACTATGTGTAGTACCTGAAGTAAAAATAATTTCATAGGATTTCGCGACATTAAAATGCGTTTGGATTTTCTGACGCGCTTGCTCATATTTATCAGTCGCCTCTTGCGAAAGGGTGTGTACCCCTCTGTGGATATTGGCGTTATATTGGGAATAATAATCTACGATTACATCGATAACCTGTTTAGGGGTCTGTGAGGTAGCCGCATTGTCTAGATAAACGAGCGGTTTACCATTGACCTCACGTTGTAAAATCGGGAAATCCTTTCGGATTTTTTGTACGTCGAACATAGTACTTTTATTGATTTACAAAGATACCCACTAAGCCGCAATTATTGGGGAAAATGGTTTTAATTCTGACTTGTAAAAACAAGAGAAAATAGGTCGTTAGGGAATGATATAATTTAGTGATACTTGAATAGCCACATTATAATTCTGAAGATTGCCCTCAATGCCGTTTAGACGATTACGGAGCCCAAGATAAACCCTCGGAGACAGCGAAAATTCTTCGTTCAAGCGCATACCTAGACCCACTGCCATGCCGTAGTCCGATTGAAAATTTCCGGAAATCGTTGACCGGCCATTCGAAAGAGAATCATTACTCTCGTCTAAATTCTTGATTTTCGTCACTTGGTTCAAAAGAAAGCCGAACTGAGGTCCAAATTCAACGGAATAACGTTCGTTCAAGCTAAATTTTGCCACCAACGGTACCGTTAAGTAATTTAACTGAACATTAGTTCGAAATTTGTTGCCATCAGCAGGGTCATTACCATCAATCGCAAAAAGATCCGAGCTAAATTGAAAACCTTGAGAGGAGTAGAGTAGTTCTGGTTGAAAGGCAAACTTTTCGGAAAATACAATTTCTAAAAATACACCTCCATGACCTGAAAACCTAAAGGTTATGCCATCGGTTAAATCACCTACTATTGAAGAATAGTTTAATCCCGCTTTTACACCGAAATTGGTTTCCTGAGAACTTGTTTTAAATGGGGCGATCAGAAAAAAAAATGCTAGCACAGAAATAATTCGAACAAGCACGATTCCTTTCTATTTAGATTTACAAATCAAACCCCAAATTAACCCCTAATTTCTTGGCAATCAATTTATTGATCCGTGTTTTGAGCTCTGGAATACGTACACTCTCCAATACATTGTTCGCAAAGGCATACATTAATAAAGCCTGTGCTTCTTTTTTTGGAATACCCCTAGATTGGAGGTAGAAAAGGGCATCCTCGTCCAATTGGCCAATAGTACAGCCGTGCGAACATTTTACGTCATCGGCAAAAATCTCCAGTTGAGGTTTGGTATTGATTGTAGCCTTATCGCTGATTAAGATATTATTGTTTTGCTGAAAAGCGTTCGTTTTTTGGGCAATCTTATCTACAATGATCTTTCCGTTGAACACTCCAGTTGAATTTTCGCCATAAATGCCCTTATAGTCCTGATGACTCTCGCAGTTTGGTTCGATATGGTGCACCAGCGTATGGTGGTCCACATGCTGCTTTTCGCCTAAAATGGTAACACCCTTCATGGTAGAGTCTATATACTCCCCATTTTGAAAGAAATTGAGATTGTTGCGAATCAATTTCCCCCCGAAAGAGAAGGTGTGTACCTTGACCACGCTTTTATCTTTTTGATCGATATACGTATTGTCGATTAAAGAGGCTGTTGCAATATCGTTTTGAATTTTATAATAATCTACAATGGCATTTTTAGCAGCGTAAATTTCAGTAACCGAATTGGTCAGTATATCGTTGGAAGTCAAACTCTGATGACGTTCGATGATCTGCAATTCAGCGTTCTCTTCAACGATGATTAAATTACGAGGTTGTAATAATAAAGAAGCTTCGTTTCCGGTAGCGAAATGAATAATTTCGACCGGTTTTTTGGGCATTTTATTTTTGGGAATATAGATATAAGCCCCTTCTCTACTGAAAGCCGTATTCAATGTAGTGAGCGACTCGTCTTTTGAAGCTATTTTATTGAAATATACATCGATGACCGGTTTGTACATCGGTTTGGTCAAGGCGGAACTCATCAAACAGATATCAACGCCATCATGCGTGGTTTCGGAAAGATAGGAACTGTAGATACCATCGATAAATACGATTTTGTACGAATCTATTTCGTGTAGAAAATACCGCTTCACCTCCTTATATTCCAGTGCATTTTCTTCTTTTGGGAAAATGCTGAAATCTACTTTTTGAAGGCTCTTCAATGAAGTATACTTCCAAGCCTCTTCTTTTTTTGAGGGAAAGCCATTCAGCTCAAAACTCTTTATAGCTTCTGTACGCACATCGTGTACCGGGTGTTCGATGTCGACGTTACTTTCGAACGCCATGAAAGATGATATTAGTTTTTCTTTTAAATCCATTTTCTTCAGTGTGCAGTAGCAGTGTGCAATAGGCAGTAAACAGATACTACCTATTGCACACTGCCTACTTATTAAACCGTAGCTTCCTGTTTCAACCAATCATATCCTTTTTCTTCCAGCTCAAAAGCGAGCTCTTTACCACCCGATTTTACGATTTTACCATTATGTAATACATGTACAAAATCAGGAACGATATGCTCCAGTAGGCGCTGGTAGTGCGTTATAACGATTACCGCGTTGTCTTTACTTTTTAGTTTGTTTACTCCATTTGCCACGATACGCAGCGCATCGATATCCAATCCGGAGTCGGTTTCGTCCAAGATGGCCAGTTTAGGTTCGAGCATGGCCATTTGAAAAATCTCGTTCCGTTTCTTTTCCCCACCGGAAAAACCTTCATTCAACGAGCGTGACAGAAATTTACGGTCGATTTCCAACATTTCCGATTTCTCACGGATGAGTTTAAGCATTTTATTGGCGGGCATATCTTCTAGGCCGCGCCCCTTTCGTGATTCGTTAATGGCCGTCTTCATAAAGTTGGTTACGGAAACTCCGGGAATCTCAACAGGATACTGAAACGATAGGAAAACCCCTTTATGAGCACGCTCTTCAGGTGAAGCCTCCTCCAAATTTTCACCATCTAGTTCAACGGTACCTTCGGTAACTTCGAATTCCTCTTTACCTGCTATTACCGCTGCCAAGGTACTTTTACCTGAACCGTTGGGCCCCATAATGGCATGAACTTCGCCAGCATTTACCTCTAGGTTGATGCCCCTTAATATTTCTTTGTCGTCTACACTAGCGTGTAAATTTTTGATTTTAAGCATTTTGTGATTTTTGAACTTTTATTCAACTCCTGATTAACTTGGGAGAACCCCAATCTCCCTTAAGGGGAATTTATAACTAACTATTTTTTTTACTATTTACCCTACAGAGCCTTCAAGGCTGATTTCCAATAATTTTTGGGCCTCAACTGCAAACTCCATGGGTAGTTTATTCAACACTTCTTTGCTAAAACCATTCACAATCAACGCAATTGCCTTTTCGGTAGCGATACCACGTTGGTTACAGTAGAAAATTTGGTCTTCGCCAATTTTGCTGGTTGTGGCCTCATGTTCTATCTGCGCCGTTTGGTTTTTCACTTCGATATAGGGAAAAGTGTGCGCGCCGCATTCGTTACCCATCAAAAGGGAATCACATTGTGAAAAGTTACGGGCATTTTCCGCCCTTGAGCCAATTTGGACCAATCCTCTATAACTATTTTGGGATTTTCCTGCGGATATACCTTTTGAAATAATGGTGCTTTTCGTGTTCTTGCCCAAATGAATCATTTTGGTACCTGTATCCGCTTGCTGAAAATTATTAGTTACGGCAATAGAGTAGAACTCTCCTACTGAATTATTTCCTTTGAGAATACAAGAAGGATATTTCCACGTAACTGCAGAACCTGTTTCTACTTGAGTCCAAGAAATTTTGGAATTATTCTCACACAAGCCTCTTTTGGTCACAAAATTATACACACCACCTTTACCGGCTGCATTGCCAGGGTACCAGTTTTGTACCGTTGAGTATTTTATTTCGGCACCGTCTAAAGCAATCAGCTCAACAACCGCTGCGTGCAACTGATTTTCGTCTCTTGAGGGCGCTGTACAGCCCTCTAAATAACTTACATAACTACTTTCGTCGGCAATTACCAAGGTGCGTTCGAACTGGCCAGTACCTCCTTCATTAATTCTAAAGTAGGTTGACAATTCCATGGGGCATCTTACCCCTTTTGGGATATAACAAAAAGATCCATCTGTAAAAACAGCGGAGTTTAAGGCCGCATAGAAATTATCCGTTTTTGGAACGACTGTACCCATATATTTTTTAACCAATTCTGGGTGTTCTTGAATTGCTTCGGAAATAGGCATAAAGATAATTCCTTTTTCGCCTAAGGTCTTTTTGAATGTTGTTGCTACCGAAACGGAATCTACTACAATATCAACAGCTACATTTTGTAATTTCTTTTGCTCGTCAACTGAAATCCCCAATTTCCGATACATTTCCAACAAATCGGGATCTACATCTTCCAATGACTTATTAGGGTCTGCAGATTTAGGAGCAGAATAATAACTGATTGCCTGAAAATCTGGTTTTTCGTAATGAACATTCGCCCATTCCGGTTCTTCCATTTCTTCCCAAATACGAAAAGCTTCTATTCGCCAGTCGGTCATCCACTGCGGTTCGTTTTTCTTTTTTGAAATGCCACGGACAATGTCTTCATTTAATCCCTTCGGGAAAGTGTCCGACTCAATATCCGTATAGAACCCGTATTCGTATACCTTGGTTTCGAGCTCTTTTTTTAGTTCTTCCTCTGTGTATGCCATAAGCTCTCTTTAAGCCCCCAAAAGGGGAATTGAACTACTTTTTGTTAAAATTTATTTACCCCGTGCTAATTGTTCCCCCTTTAGGGTTAATCGGGTTTTTACAACGAAAAACTTTCACCGCATCCACAGGTTCTTTGTGCATTAGGGTTATTGAACACAAACCCTTTCCCGTTCAGTCCACCTGAATATTCCAAAGTGGTACCTACCAAATAAAGGAAGCTCTTTTTATCAACGATGATGCGCACGTTGTTGTCTTCGAAAACTTTATCTGCCTCTTCAATTCTCTTGTCAAAGTCGAGTTCATAAGACAATCCACTACATCCGCCGCTCTTTACACCTACCCGCACATAGTCTTTGGAAGCATCAAAGCCTCCCTCTGTCATTAAATCGATGACTTTCTTTTTAGCTGTTTCAGAAACCTGTATCATTATTTATTGTGATTCTAAATAGATTACAAATATAGGGTATTAGTAATGTTTTACCCCATGTCCTAACATTATTATAACGTATATACTGATAGGCTATGTCTATGGGTTTCACTTACCGAAAAGTTAAACTGACGATGAGTATTACACTCTCTTGAAAAGCAAGAGTTATACGATAAAGAGCTAAGGGTGAAAGTTTATGGGCTATGAAAAAGTGGTGTAGGAGGTATCCATGTACTACTTAATTTTTATGACCACCGCGTCAGACTTCCCCTTGTGTTGAATATCTGGAAAATTGGCACTTAAGGTCTCGCCAACAAGAATTAGGCTCTGATCTTCGGACTCTAAAATGTCGAAACCAAAATCAATATCCGTTCCGCCGAAAGATTTTTGCCAGACCATCTCGCCATTCGCGTTGGTCTTGATGACCCAAATATCATTTTCGCCGGCATTGGCATTGGCGTCATTGTCGATACTTTTTGAATTCCCGGAAATGATGAATCCACCATCACTGCTCGCCGAAACACTTTGCGCAGCATCGAAATGTGTACCACCGAAGGTCCTTTCCCAAACCAGATTCCCGGTTGCATCGATTTTTATCAGCCAAATGTCCGATTCGCCATTGTTCTTAGAAACATCGGTATCGCTGCTAAAGGTATTGCCGGTAATTATATAGCCCCCATCGTCGGTTTTTGCAATATCTTGTGAGATTTCGATACCCGAGCCGCCAAAAGAATTTTCCCAAAGCAGATTGCCGTTATTATCGACTTTCACAATCCAAAAATCGTAGCTGCCTCGTGTATTGCTTATGTCGAAGTCGTCGCTTTCGGTAAAACCCGATAGCACGAAACCTCCGTCATCTGCCTGAACTACAGCATGTGCCCGGTCATTATTGGTGCCTCCAAAATAGCCACGCCATTGCAAATTGCCTTTAGCGTCGATTTTTGTGCCCCAAAATTCTCCGACACCATGCCGGGTTAAAGAGTTTCCTTTCTCAGTATTTCCATCGGCCCTTGCAGAGGTGACATCCAAAAAACCTACGAAAAAGAAGCCTCCATCATCGGTCTGTAAAATATCATAAGAATGGTCATGACCAGAAAACCCAAAGCTTTTTTCCCATTCGATGTTTCCTTGGGCGTCGAGTTTTAAGATCCAATTGTCGTGAAAACCCTCATTATTGCTACCATCGCCATCATCGCTCATCGCATAACCGGTTAGAGCATAGCCACCATCTTTAGTCTGCACTAAGCTTTGGCCTCTATCATCCTTACTTCCGCCATAGGTTTTGTTCCATTGCAAGTTGCCATCAGCGTCTATCTTCAATAACCAGTAATCATTTACAGCAGTGATTTTATTCGTTAGGTCGCCATCGGTACTATTGGAATACCCTAAAATAGCATATCCGCCATCTGCAGTTGAGACAATGGCTTGGGCCGTATCTTCGCCAGAGCCGCCAAAATTTTTGATCCATTCGACCTCGCCCAGAAAAGCTGATTCAGCCTCACCATTGATGTTGACCACTTCTTTGTCTTTTGAACATGAAAAAAAGAGGGTTACAACCAATAGAAAACTTATAAATCTGGTGTTAATGTGCATTGTAATACTGTAAGTTATTCTTTTGATTTCAATTTGATTTCTTGATTATAAATAGGCCAGAGTTAATATCGCTTACAACAATCTTACCACTCGAGAAATATGGGAATACACTCCATACCCCATCGAACTGGGCATTGTCGGTAGTTGGGTACGTATCGAAAAAACCTGTCTCCGTGATAGTCTTTTCCGCTACTCCGGAAATATCCAATATCCGGATACCTGCCGTATAGTTGGCCAGAAAATAATTATCTCCCTTTATATATCCGTTATGGTCTATGGCACTGGTAGGCCCTAAATATGTCTCGTGCAAAACAGGGTTGTCCAAATCAGACAAATCAAAGATTAACGTTCTTGATTTAAAACCTAAATTTACTTCATCCAACTCGTCACCCAAGAAAAAATAACGCTGGTCTTCGGTAAACCAACCTTGGTGCGTATAGGCAATGTTCGGATAGGATATCGTCGCAATTCCAACGGGGTTTTCCTTATCGGTAACATCGGCAATAACCACTTGGCTTTCATTCGCTCCGATAAAAATTTCCTTTCCGGCATAATCAGCATCAGGGCCGTTATAGGTAACGACCTGTGCATCATGAGTATAGCCGTTGTCGGCATATCCTCCTGCGGCTATAGGATTTTTTGGGTTCGAAATATCTATAAAATGGGTACCTCCCCGAAAAGGATCATCACGGGCGGTTCCGACTGGATACGCGAACCCAGACTCTTCGTTTATAACGATATTATGTGCGTTGCCAAACCCTGTATAACGGGCATCGGCATCAAAAGTCTCAGGTGGGCTGGCAACATCCCGCAAGCGAGTCAGGTCAAATACCTGCATGCCATGACCGGCCGCTTCGGAAACGATGAAAGCGTGATCTTTATAGACTTTTATGTCTCTCCAAGAAATGGCCACAGTTGCGGTGGGCAATTTTCCTAAATAAATCAGGTTTTCGGTATCGGTAATATCCACGAATGCCGTTCCGTTGTCGAGGCCCATCAAGGCGTATTCCTTACCAGTCGACGTATCGGTCCACCCCCAGCTATCGTTACCCGACTGTGCGTCAAAGGTCTGAATTGATATTCGACCTAACAGGTCATAACCGTTGCATGGGTAAATTCCCGCCATACCGTTTTCACAAGGCACAAGTCCTGTTACTGCGATAATTTCATCGTCGGTTTCATCTTTTGCACCGTTGTCATCCGAAGAGCATCCGAATAGTGATACCATAATCAGAGGAAAAATATATAATCTTTTCATAGCATTTTCATTGATTATAGGCCCTAAAGATAGCGAATCTTTGTTCTAAGCCCCTTATTGTGCATTTTGGTGAGATTAAATCAAATAATTGAATTAAATTGTAAGTCATTTTTAAAATCCTATAAATTCAATAAAACATGCCTAAGAAGAAAACCCCACTTAAAAATAAATCGAGAAGAACATTTATTCGCAATACCGGGCTGGCGGCAACAGGGTTCATGATTGTGCCTAGGCATGTATTAGGAGGCCCTGGCTTTGTTGCCCCCAGTGACAAACTTAATATTGCCGGTGTCGGTGCCGGAGGCAAGGGCAAAAGCGACATTAGCTCATTCGCCGAAAGCCCCAATGTGAATATTGTGGCCCTATGCGATGTCGATGACAGGCAGGCGATAGAATCACGCAAGTCTTTCCCAAAAGCCAGCTACTATCACGATTTTAGAGAGATGCTCGATAAAGAAAAGGACAATATTGATGCCGTTTCTGTTTCTACACCTGACCACAACCATGCCGTTGCCGCATACCAAGCCATGCAAATGGGCAAACATGTATATGTACAGAAGCCTTTGACCCACGATATTTGGGAGGCCAGAATGTTGACCGAAGCCGCTAAAAAATTCAAAGTCGTTACCCAAATGGGTAACCAAGGTGGTTCGGGCGATGGCGTGCGAAAAATGAAAGAGATTTACGATACCGGAATTATCGGTGATGTGCATACCGTTAAATGTTGGACCAACCGCGCCATTTGGCCTCAAGCTTTGGAGACTCCAGCGAAAAAAAGTAAAATGCCAAAGGAATTGAACTGGGATCTTTGGTTGGGTACTGCAGAAATGCGCGATTATAACGATGCCTACCTTCCCTTCGACTGGAGAGGCTGGTCAGATTTCGGTACTGGTGCGCTTGGTGATATGGCTTGTCATATTATGGATCCCGTATATCGAATTCTTCCAATTCTGTATCCGAAAACCGTGGAGTGTAGCATTTCTGATGCCTTCAAAGGAAAATTCGAAACTGCCAATTATCCAAAAAGCTTCCCGAATTCGAGTAAAATTCATTTAAGCTATCCAAGAACCGATGGTAAAGGCAACATTAAAGTCAGTTGGATGGATGGTGGCCTACTACCCGAAAGACCTGATGAATTAGGAGATGATGAAGCCCTAGGAAACTGGGATGGTGGTGTACTTTTTATCGGTACAAAAGGGAAACTATTGGCAGATTGCTATGGTGCAAACCCTAGATTACTTCCTTTGAGCTTAAATGAGCAGTTTGAAGTTGAAGAAACATTGGCCCGTGTTCCTGAAGGTCATTATTTACAATGGGTGAATGCCTGTATGGCGGGTTACGGAAATGCCGAAACCAGTTCATCTTTCGATTATGCCGGTCCGTTTACGGAGAGCATTCTCATTGGAAACCTTGCGCTAAAGGCTTACTTTGAAGTGGATCCGAAAGCTGAAAATAAAAGTTTCTGGAGCGGGGGATCGCAATATCATGGTAGAAAGCGCCTACAGTGGGATGCCGAGAACATGAAAATTACGAATTTCGAGCCAGCCAATAAATACGTGAAGCGTAACTATAGGGATGGGTACACTCTAGGATAGTACCTTGATTTTTAGAATGTATATTTAAAGCTGGAGTTTGAAAACTCCAGTTTTTTTAGGCTAAGATTGTTGTACTTAGTGATTACTTTTGCAAATGTTACAAATCGTTTCCTAATCCCTGCTAAGTGGGGAATGATTTTCCAAGAAGATCTTAATTACGTTTTAAGAAAAGCGTTCTTCTAAAAAACCTATAGCATGCTAGAAAACAAAAATCAAGAACGGACTGCCTTAGAAAAGTTAGGCGAGTTCGGACTTATCGATCACCTGACCAAAAATTTCTCCATCACCCATAAATCGACTATAAAAGGTATTGGTGACGATGCAGCAGTACTCGACTTTACTGGGCGAAAAATAGTCTTGACGACCGATCTTTTGATTGAGGGCGTTCATTTCGACCTTAGTTATATGCCCTTGAAGCACTTGGGCTATAAGGCGTTGATGGTCAACCTATCGGACGTGTATGCCATGAATGCTACCGCTACCCAAATTACGGTATCTATAGCGGTATCGAACCGTTTTCCTTTGGAGGCACTTGAAGAACTCTATGCAGGTATTGCCTTGGCAGCAAAGATTTATAACGTAGACCTTATCGGTGGCGATACAACGTCTTCCACATCGGGCATGCTTATCAGTATAACCGCTATTGGAGAGGCAAAAGAAAGTAACATCGTTTATAGAAGCGGTGCAAAACCCAACGACCTTTTAGTGGTCAGTGGAGATTTAGGAGCCGCTTATATGGGCCTTCAAGTGCTTGAACGCGAGAAAGAAGTCTTTAAGGTGAACCCCAATAACCAGCCAGATCTTTCACCTTACTCCTATATCGTTGAGCGCCAATTAAAACCTGAGGCCCGCAAAGATATTTTCGAACTCCTGAAAAAACTCGAAGTACAGCCCTCGTCTATGATCGATATTAGCGACGGACTTTCATCGGAAATTCTACACCTCTGCAAGAACAGTAAAGTAGGCTGTAATCTGTTCGAAGAAAAAATTCCTTTGGATCCGACTGTCATCTCAGCTTGCGAAGAATTTAAAATGGATAGTACTGTGGTCGCCCTGAGCGGTGGCGAGGATTATGAGCTGTTGTTTACCATCGATCAAAATGATTTCGATAAAATTAAGGGCAACCCTAGCTTGACCGTAATCGGTCATATCACAGAGGCCGGTGAAGGGGCACACCTCATTTCTAGAAGTAACACAAAAATTCCATTGACGGCACAGGGATGGAGTTCTTTTGACAATGATTAGTCTATAGAAAAATCCGTAGTTTGTAAATCAATACGAAACCTATGGAAATCATCTTGAACGCAGGACTCGGAATCGGGGCCTTGATGTTTTTGCTCATACTCTTCAAGCGCGAAAAGAAACCGGAAGACCTTCTTTTCTTGGCTTGGATCTCAATCAGCCTGCTTCAGATAACTTTTTACCAAATCACCCTGTACCGGTTTTCGCTGTTTGGTTTTTGGGCAGTTGCTAGTTTCGGGCTACCATTGTTGGGCGCTCCGCTTTTGTTTCTTTATATATTTGCCTTAACTGGTCATAAGCTTACTCTTAAAATCTTGCTGCAGCATCTGAGCATATATTTTTTGTATAGTATCGGACTGTTTCTGCTGGTGCAGACCAATCATATCGCCCTAATAGCTTCCGACGGTTATCTTCCAGTGCCTTTAGGCGCTCCGATTTGGATGCAGTATTATGCCGTTCCCTTGGCGATTTCCGGATTTCTTTATTTCGTTTGGGATATAGTATTGCTGCGACGCCATAGAAAGAATATTGTCTCAATTTTTTCCTTCGATGAAAAAATCAACTTGAAATGGGTCGGCTATGTCGTATACTGCAATTTGGGCTTATTCGTTATCGCCTCCTTTCTTATTTTCGGGGCCATTCATTTTCAATTATTTAGTTTAGAAAATGCCTTTGCATCCGTTGGTATTTTATTGAGCATGATGTTGATCGCATTTGGGTTTTACGGCTTTCAACAAACTTCCATTTTTTCGAATATGGATACCAATTTTGTTTCTTTGGAAAAAATAAAGGTGGAAACAGCTTCCTATGCAAAATCAGGACTTACCGAAGAAACGATAAATGAGTATGGCAAAAACCTGGAAGATATAATGAGGCAGAAAAAACCTTTTTTAGACGAGGATCTTACGCTAAACACTTTGGCAAATCACTGCGGGCTCGGCCAAACTCAGTTATCACAAATAATAAACCAGCATTTTCAAATGAACTTCTACGATTTTGTGAACAGGTACCGCGTTGAGGAAGCCAAACAAAAGTTGACTTCTTCCGATTACGACCATTTATCGGTTCTCGGCATTGCTTTTGATTGCGGGTTTAAATCAAAATCTTCATTTAACCGTTATTTCAAAAAACATACAGGTAGTTCTCCTTCCGACTTTAAGAAAAAATAGGTTTCAGCCCTTTGGTTGGGTCGCACTACTGGTTCATTTCCTAGAGATTTGTACGAAACTTTTAAAATGGACAATTTTAGCTTTCTTCATTATTCCAACATCGTTATGCATGTTACCGCAGGTCTAATTGCTTTGATTTCAGGCCTTATTATCCTTTTAGTCCAAAAAGGCGGAAAGGCCCACCGAAAGATAGGGCGCACCTTTCTTGTTCTTTTAGCTATAGTTGTAATTACCGGATTATTTGGGGTGTTGATTTTTGGCCGGAATACCTTTCTTTTAGTGATTACCGTATCAAGCGGTTATACCGGGTATTCTGGTTTTCGTGCCGTACGGACTAAATCCAACAAACCCAAATCCATCGATATTTTTGCCGCTTTACTTGGTTTGGTTTCCGCTTTATATTTTCTGTATTATATCAAATCGATTGGCATGATATGGTCGCCAATAATCATTTACGCTACGGTCGGATTTTTATTTTTAGTAATCGCATACGATTTACTCCGTTATTTGATTCCCGAAAAAAAATATAAGAACCTTTGGTTCTATGAGCACATTTACAAAATGATAGGTGCCTTTACGGCCCTTTTGGCTGCGGCCGTAGGCACAATGTTTCCAGATTACAAACCGTACAGTCAATTTTTACCTTCAGTTTTCGGGACATTTTTGGCTATGGGATTTATCGTCTATTTTTATAGAAAAAGGAAACACTTGAAAAAAGAATGGCTCCCATCAAAAAAATCCTAAGAATTTCAGTAATACCGGTACGAGGCATTGTCTAAAATACAATTTTATGATATTTCGGAAAACGGTTTCAATTGGTTAGAGGCTGGACGACCAAAGAAGAAGGTTTTGTTTATGAAACTTGGAAAATTGAATTTATAAAAAGAAGGGGTTCAGAAATGACAGGAACAAAAAATTCCCGAAAAAAGAGCAGACCTAACTTTACTGTTGTGGGGCAAACGACAGTGGAGAACTAGGCTGCTACTTTAATTTTCGGGAATAAGATTAAAATCCTGATACCGATTCCGGCTCAGGATTTTGGTGCCAAAGCATAATTAGCGCTGAATCAAGTTCAGGGTTAGGCAGCATGCTCTACTGCCCTATGTCTTTTCTGATAAATATTTTCCAATGTTTTATTGATATCCTGTAGCTCAGGGGTGAGAGTAGACAGGTTTCCGCTAACATCTGTGGTCACTTCTTTGCCACAGTGTATGCATTTGTATTCTTTGATGTGGAGGGTCACTTTTTTGGACACCGAGTAGTGGTGGCCGAACAGGTTGCAAAAAAATCTTTTCATGGTTGTAGGTTTAAAAGGCATCATCGGTTTTGGGAAACCGCTTTTGCAAAATCAAAATTTGGGTCGAAATATCAAAGTGGTTTGTAACACTTTCTATCCTGAACGTAGTTATAACTTTTTTTATTGGCTTGGGTTCTTCCATAAGCGCCTTTTTTCGATGAACTACATTCTTTTCGATGAACGGTCGTTTTCCAACGGCTGACAAATCGTTTGTTATCAACCTATTTTGGGGTATCTTTCCCGAGTTGGAATAGAAAATCTAAATAGATATTAATTATATCTGTCCTCTTTTTCTATGCTCAGGCTCGCCCATTGCTTTTGCAATGTCTCTCCCAGGGGAGAAAAGCTAAGCGTAAACAATTAGATTTTCTAAACCGAGTAGCTAATGACCAAAACCAAAGAAACACTAGTAACCGCATTTGCGCTGTTCTCCCTGTTCTTCGGAGCAGGCAATTTGATACTGCCCCCTTTGTTAGGGTTTCGGGCGGGCGACTTTTGGTGGTTAGTTGCCTTGGGGTTTTGTTTATCGGCCGTGCTTATTCCGCTTTTAGGTATTTTGGCACATGCCAAGTTGCAGGGCACCATTTTCGACTTTGGAAAAAAGGTGTCACCTACTTTTAGTTTGGTCTATTCCTTTATTATTTATGCGATTTCAATAAGCCTGCCCTCACCACGTACGGCTTCGGTTACCCATGAGACGGCCGTGCAACCTTTTTTCGATTCGCCATCTTGGGTTACCAGTGTCGTGTACTTTCTTCTAGTTTTTGTTTTTGTCATGAACCGTTCTAAAATTTTGGATATTCTAGGGAAACTACTGACCCCAGCTATTATTCTAATTCTGATACTTATTATAGGCACGACCCTGTTTTCTTTTGATTTTGTTTTTGGGGATATGGTTTTCGAAAGTCCTTTTTCGGATGGTATTCTTGAGGGTTACCAGACTTTTGATGCCATTGGAGCAGTTGTCGTCGGTGGGGTCATTATTATTTCCATCAATCTTAAAAATAAAGATAACTCGTACGAAGAAAAGAAAAGCCTGATTCGCCGTGCCGGATGGTTGGCAGGTCTCGCCCTCTTTCTTATCTATGCCGGACTTATCTTCACCGGTGCTTTGATGTATGGTAAATTTGATGCAGATATTTCCAGAACAGCACTTCTAACCGGCATCAGTTTAGAAACCTTGGGGAATACCGCCAATCTATTTTTGAGCATTTTGGTCAGCCTCGCCTGTTTTACTACGGCGGTCGGGATCGTTACCGGAACCGCGGATTTTATAAAATTCCGTTTTAATGACTCAAAAAACGCCTATTTGGCCACTGCCATCATAGGCTGCATTTTGGGAGTCGCTATGGGTCAGTTCGATGTAGGCTATATTATTGTGGTCGCTTTACCCGCCCTAATGTTTATTTATCCGATTACGATTGTACTGATTCTATTGAACGTGGTACCCGAACGGTTTGCTTCGGCTATGGTTTTTAAGGTCGTAGTAATCGCAACTATTCTTTTTAGTATCCCTGATTTTTTGGGGAGTGTTGGGTTGGGAGAGGCTATGGGTTCGTTACAATCTTATATTCCTTTGAGTCAGTTTAGTATGGGGTGGGTGTTTCCTGCAGCGGTTGTTTTTGTTATTTCTAATTTGTTTATGAAGAGTAATTTGAAAAAAAACGAATCAATTTTAAAATAATACTTGAAAAAGACTCCAGGAGAATCTGTTACAAAGAATGATGAGGTAGTTGAATCAATAAAACAGGATACAGGTTTTCAATAAAACAATTTTAACCTTATTTCCGTGACACAACTTACCGTCCTAATATTATTATTGCATTCGGATCGATTACATCTCACAATTTTAATTCAACCATTGAGATTCCAAACGGGTCTGAATGGATGCAAACATCAAGGGGCATAAAATATTTTGAATTTGATAAAAATAGATTCTTTATAAAATATCATCATCCAGCAGCTAGATTGGCGGACAATCTCTTTTAATATGGTTTGATTGACGCACTTAAAGAAATAAGGGACTTTGAAAGGAATACGAACATAGCAAATAAATAGCCCTAAAGTATGGCAACCCCTCGCTACTCCTTCGCTCTTCGGTTGCAAGAAGGGGACAATCTCTTGATTCAGCCTTTTTCCTATTCCACTTCAAACTGCATACCGCAACTGCTAACTACGAATTCATCAACTCCTTAATCTCCCCAACTTCAATTGGAATATTCCCCATCAAATTAAACGGTTCGCCGTTTTCTTGAATCACCACGTCGTCTTCTAAGCGAACGCCCATTTTCTCTTCGGGAATGTAAATGCCTGGCTCAACCGTAAAGACCATATTGGCTTTCATGGGTGTTTTGAGTTCACCATAGTCGTGGGTGTTCAAGCCGATATGATGGCTCACCCCATGCATCATATACTTTTTGTAGGCTGGCCAATGGGGGTTTTCGTTTTGTACATTGGCTTTGTCTAGGAGTCCCAATCCTATTAGTTCAGAGGTCATTATTTTTCCACATTCTTTATGATATTCGGCCCAAATTGTACCCGGAACGAGCATTTTGGTCGCCTCGTTCTTTACGCGGAGTACGGCCTTGTAGACCGCTTTTTGTCTGGGCGTAAATTTCCCGTTTACGGGAATGGTTCGCGTCAGGTCACTAGAATAGTTGGCATATTCCGCGGCAACATCCATCAAGATCATATCGCCATCTTGGCACTGCCGGTTATTCTCAAGATAATGGAGTACGTTCGCATTGTTTCCCGAAGCGATAATTGGCGGGTAGGCAAAACCCTTTGACCGGTTGCGTACAAACTCGTGTAGTAGCTCCGCTTCGATTTCATATTCCCAAACTCCTGGTTTAACGAATTCAAGTAGCCTCCGGAAACCATTTTCGGTGATGTTGCAGGCGGTCTGCATCAGGTCGATTTCTTCAGGTTCTTTAATACCTCTTATTTCTTGTAATATTGGGTTACTCTTGGCCGCCTGATGTGCCGGGAATTTCTTTTGACATTCTAATATAAAGCGATCTTCGCGGGTCTGCGTTTCAACAGCCTGCCGGTAGTGCTCGTTGGTGTTAAAGTAAATGGTATCCGATTCGGTCATCAAATCAAAAAAGACTTTGTCAAAATCTTTGAGCCAATAAATAGTTTCAATGCCCGATACTTCGGTCGCTTTTTCTTTGGTCAATTTTTCACCTTCCCAAACGGCGATATGGGCATTGGTCTCTCGAACGAACAAGATTTCGCGATGTTTTTTATCCATAGCATCGGGAAATAGAAGTAATCGCGTCTCTTCTTGGTCGGCACCGCTCAGATAAAAAATATCTCTATGCTGTTCGAAGGGAAGAACACTATCGGCGCTAATGGGATAAATATCGTTGGAGTTAAAGACCGCAATACTTCTGGCCCGCATTTGGGACATAAATTTTTTCCGGTTTTTTTTGAATAAAGTGTTCGGAATCTGTTCGTACTTCATAGTAGTCATGATTTTACTCAAAAATAAGAAAAAGTCCTACCTTATTCCCTTCGGAGGAGGGAAACAAATTTCCTCCCCGCGAGAAGGCTAGTGGGGAGCGCACAAAAAAAGAGACCCATTACTGGGCCTCTTTCTCAATTGAAGTTGGTTATGTTACTTTGCTATTTGGCCATGGCGTTCTTGATAACACCGATTATGGCCATCAGTACGCCGCCACCTACACCGCCGCCGGCTACGCTGCCCAGAATGCTGGATAGGTCTAGTACTCCGGCATCGGCTCCTGCACTCATGCCCAGCATACCCAAAAGCTGGCCGCCAAGACCGCCACCTAGAATACCCGCTATCGAGTTTCCGACAGTTCCTAAAGATAGGTTTTTTAATAATTTCCCGGCCACGTTGCCTCCGAGGGCACCGGACACGAGCTGAATGATTAATGGTAAATACTCTTCCATTAGTTATAGTTTTATTGGTTATGTAGCATTAAAATACTATAAATTATATTTATTATGCAAGTTTGTGAGTCAATATTTATTAAATTGATAATTTTATAATTATTCTTTTAATTGCTACGCAGGCCATTATATCTTTGTAAATAGTAGTTATAACGCTATTTATAAAGCCCCTTTCATTTTATATTAAGAGACCGTTTTGTTAACTTTCCCTAGAAAAATCACAAACCCATAAAATCTATGAGGTGCTTACCTTTATTGGTTTTGCTCATCTGTTTGTCAATAGGGTATGGCCAAGCCATACCCACAGCCCCACAACAGGTCGAAACCGCCTTACAACAAAAACAGCAAATGAAAGTCATTTCGCTGGTGAAGCACATCCCGTTAAAAAATATCGGACCATCGTTGATGAGCGGTCGTGTGGTCGATTTGGATGTCAATCCTGAAAACCCGGTAGAATTCTATGTGGCATATGCTACGGGAGGATTGTGGTATACCACCAATAACGGTACTTCTTTCACTCCATTGATGGATAATGCCGAAACACAGAACATTGGCGACATCGCCGTTGACTGGAAAAGCGGGATTATTTGGGTGGGCACTGGAGAAAACAACGCTTCCCGCTCATCGTATGCCGGTATCGGCATTTTGAAATCGACCGACAAGGGTAAAACTTGGCAGAACATGGGTTTGACCGATTCGCAACATATCGGGCGTATTCTCATCAATGCGAACAATGCCGATGAAGTGGTTGTAGGGGTGACCGGACATCTGTATTCGTCGAACGAAGAACGTGGTATCTACAAAACTACCGACGGTGGAAGGACATGGCAAAAAACGCTTTTTATAAACCCGGAAGCGGGAATAATTGATCTGGCCCATGTACCGAGCAATTTCAATATCATGTATGCCGCTTCTTGGGAAAAAGACCGAAAAGCTTGGGATTTTCTAGGTAGCGGAAGTGCTTCTGGAATCTATAAAAGTACTGATGGAGGTAGTTCTTGGGAGAGAATTTCTAACGAGGGAAGTGGATTCCCAACGGGTTTGGACGTCGGCCGTATCGGTTTGACCGTTTTTAATGAGAATACCATTTATGCCGTACATGACAATCAAGATCGGCGCGATAAATCCGAAGAAAATGAAAAGGAGTCCGACGTGCTTACCAAAGATGATTTTAAAACCTTGTCCAAAGACGATTTTTTAAAACTTGAGGACAAAGAACTAAACGACTTTCTCAAAACGAATGGGTTTCATGAAAAATACCGTGCTGAAAACGTAAAGCAAATAGTCCGCAGCGATGCTGCAAAACCCATTGACTTGGCTAAATACCTAGAGGATGCCAATTCAATACTTTTCGATACTCCTATTATCGGTGCCGAAGTGTATCGCAGTAACGACGGCGGAAACAGTTGGACGAAACAGAACGATGATTACATCGATGCCCTTTTCTATAGCTACGGCTACTATTTTGGCGAGATTCGTGTCGATCCGAACGACGTTAACAAAATTTACTTGGGAGGTGTGCCGATTATCAAATCCGATGATGGCGGAAAAACCTATACTTCCATCAACAGCGATAATGTACATGCCGATCACCATGCGCTTTGGGTCAACCCGAAAATGCCGGGACACCTTATCAATGGCAATGATGGTGGGGTAAATATTTCATATGATGACGGAGCACATTGGATCAAGAACAATTCGCCTACAGTCGGGCAATTTTATGCCATAAACGTTGACAATCAAGAGCCCTATCACGTATATGGCGGATTACAGGATAATGGCGTTTGGGAAGGGCCGCACAACGCCAAAGAAAATAGCGGATGGCAACAAACAGGTGAGTACCCTTGGAAATCGTTAATGGGCGGTGACGGTATGCAGATACAAATCGATAGCCGCAACCACAATGTCGTCTATACCGGTTTTCAATTTGGAAATTACTATCGCCTGAACAAAGAAAAAAAGGAAAAGAAGTACGTTCAGCCCACACATGACCTTGGTAAGAAAGCGTTTCGTTTCAACTGGCAAACTCCCATATTGCTCTCTCCACATAATCAAGATATTCTGTATTTAGGAAGTAATAGACTGCACCGGTCGATGAACCAAGGCGATGATTGGGAAACGCTTTCTGATGACCTGACCCAGGGCGAAAAAAAAGGAAACGTCGCTTATGGCACCTTGACCACAATTTCCGAGTCGCCCTTTAAATTCGGATTGCTCTATACCGGAAGTGACGATGGATTAGTAAATATTTCACAAAACGGTGGTGGAAGTTGGAACCCTATCTCTAGTTCTTTTCCCAAAGATATGTGGGTAAGTCGTGTCACGGCTTCTCAACATAAAAAGAAACGGGTCTACGTAAGTTTGAATGGTTACCGATGGGACGATTTTACCCCCTACATATATAAGAGTGACGATTATGGAAAAACGTGGACGAGCATTGCGAATAACATTCCTACTTCGCCGGTAAACGTAATTTTAGAGGATCCTGAGAATGAAAATCTCCTTTTCGTCGGAACGGATAACGGTCTGTACGTTTCCTTTGATCAAGGCAAATCGTGGCAAGCGTTTCAAAATGGATTACCCAATGTGGCCGTTCACGATCTGGTTATACAGTCGAAAGCCAAACATCTTTTAGTGGGTACACATGGCAGAAGTATTTACCAGGCCGATATTTCGCATTTACAACAAATGACCCCAGAGACCCTTGCCAAGGATTTGGTAATTTTTGCGTTGGGCGATACCAAGTATTCCAAAAATTGGGGCAATAAGCCGAGCCCTTGGAGCAAAGCAACTACACCAGGGCTGGATGTTGTTTTTTATAGTGGGGAAGCTGGTTCGTATGCAGCCGAAATACAGACAGCCGATGATATTGTTGTCAGTACTACGGAATTGGAAGCTGACAAAGGCCTCAACATGCTCTCTTATGATATAGCCTTCTCCAAAACCGGAAAGGCGTCTTATTTGAAGAAAAATAAGACGAAACTTAAAGAAGCCAAAGATGGGAAAACGTATTTGCCCAAAGGCGATTACGTTATAATCCTAACAGGCAATGGTTCAAGTGATGAGGCTAAATTCAAGATTGATTAAAAAAAAAGCCCCATAATTGGGGCCATTTTTTTGATAAGTAGGTTACTCTGAAATTTTGGTCCCGATGGGGATCGGGGGCATTCTTTAGCTTTTATAGGTCAAGTACTGATTTGGGATCTAGCACTTTTTTGTTAGCTAAGTTCGAGTATGATTTGGGGTCAATACTATCACTTAATTACATTATAAATCTACGTTGGTTTTCGATTTCTACTAAATTTTTGTTGTGAACGCATCATAGGTTGTTGTGAAAAATACAAACGGTCATTTTTATCGATATACGACACCGATTAACCTAAAACGAAGCCTCATAGAAAAATCAGATCTGATGGCCAGGATTCCCAGATTTGTTAAATCGTATCGATTATGCATGTTGTTCTTTATACTTACCTTCTTTTTCCATGGTTTCTTTTGAATTATTTAATCACCTTCTTCAAATCCATTTTAATGATTACTAATTTATTTCATAAATAGTTTACAGGATAAGAGCCGCCCAGATTAACGGAAATGCGAAATATTTTAGCTGTTTTGAAAAGATTGTAGATGGTTAAGGACTTCAGCGAGGCAACTTTCGAGTTCTTTCTTGATTTTGCTTTCCCAAAACCGGAATACCTTATACTCCATGCGCTTTAATTCTTCATTTACCTCTCTATCACGCTGCATGTTGCGCTCGATTTTAGCAATCCAGAATTCACGGTTGGTCTTGACCTTGGGTTTGCGTTCTACCCAATTATGGCCATGCCAGTATTCCCCATCGATAAAAATAACGGTCTTATATTTTTTCAGAGCGATATCGGGCTTACCAATTAGTTTTTTATAATCAATTCGATAACGAAAGCCGGCAGCATACAAAGCCTTTCGAAAATCCAGTTCAGGTTTGGTATTCTTGCCCCGAATCTTGCTCATAATTTTAGAACGCTTGGGAGTAGTGTAGAACCCGGACGCTTCGTTAAAACGAGGAACTTTTATACGTTCTTCTACATAATCTTTGGGCATAGTTTAATGTAACTAAAAAATCCCAAACGCCTGTTAGAGGTATTTGGGACTTGTATAATTTTATATATTCCCTTTTTTGAAAGGAAATAGCTAGTGATTGGGCCTATCCTTTAACGGACGCAGTGAAATACTCCCGGTTCATACGGGCTATGTTTTCAAGGGAAATTCCTTTAGGGCATTCGACTTCACAAGCACCGGTATTGGTACAGTTTCCGAATCCTTCAAGATCCATTTGGCGCACCATGTTCTGTACTCGGTCAGTAGCCTCAACGCGACCTTGGGGCAATAACGCAAATTGAGACACTTTTGCTGAGGTGAACAACATGGCACTTGCATTTTTGCAGGCGGCGACACAGGCTCCACAACCAATACAGGTAGCTGCATTAAAGGCTTTGTCGGCCATATCTTTTTCAATTGGAATAGCGTTTGCATCCACAGGATTCCCAGAGGTGTTTACGGATATATATCCCCCAGCTTGCTGTATCCTATCGAAGGCAGTTCTATCTACAATCAGATCTTTGATGACGGGAAAGGCCTTCGCACGCCATGGCTCGATAACGATATTGTCGCCGTCCTTAAAGCTGCGCATATGCAGCTGACAAACAGTAATTCGAGTATCGGGCCCGTGGGCGCGGCCATTGATCATCAATGAACAGGTACCACAGATACCTTCTCTACAATCGTGATCGAACTCAATAGGTTCTTCCCCTTTGTTGATTAACTGCTCGTTCAGTACATCCAACATCTCTAAAAAAGACATGTCTTTTTCAATCCCGTTCAAGGGATAGTCAACCATTTGTCCTTTGGATTTGGCATCTTTTTGACGCCAGATTTTTAAGTGTAATTTCATAGCAATTAATTTGAAAATTTGTCAACTTTAAAATGTATCAATTGTTTTATTGATTGCATTCGACCATTGATAAATTACTTATAACTTCTCGTTTTCAATTCAATATTCTCATACTTCAATTCTTCTTTGTGAAGTACGGCTTCCTTCGGTTCTCCTTTGTACTCCCAAGCGGAGACAAATTTGAAGTTTTCATCGTCACGGAGCGCTTCCCCTTCCGGAGTTTGATATTCATCCCGGAAATGTCCGCCACACGATTCATTTCGTGTTAGGGCATCTTTAGCAAATAGCTCGCCTAACTCTAAGAAATCGGCCACACGGCCTGCTTTCTCCAATTCTTGGTTTTTACTGTCAGCAGTCCCTGGAACACGAACGTTTTCCCAGAAATCGGCTCGCAATTCCGCAATCTCATCGATGGCCTCCTGTAGTTCCTTTGCGTTACGACTCATACCACATTTGTTCCACATGATTTTACCGAGTTTCTTATGATAATAATCCACTGAATGTGCGCCTTTGCCTGACATCAGTTTTTCCAGTCGGGCGCGAGTATCGGCTTCAGCCGCATCAAATTCGGGAGAATCGGTTGTAATGGCGCCTGTTCGAATATCGTCCGATAAGTAATCACCGATCGTATAGGGCAGTACAAAATACCCATCGGCCAATCCTTGCATAAGGGCAGAAGCTCCCAAACGGTTCGCTCCGTGATCGCTAAAATTAGCTTCTCCCGCCGCATAACAGCCTGGTATCGTGGTTTGTAAGTTATAGTCCACCCAAAGTCCGCCCATGGTGTAGTGTACCGCGGGATATATCATCATCGGTGTCTCATACGGGTTTTCATCGACGATTTTCTCGTACATCTGAAAAAGGTTTCCATATTTGTTTTCGATAACTTGTTTGCCAAGCTTGATGATTTCCTTGTCATCGGGATCTTTCATTCCATGGGTCAAGGCTTCCTCCTTGCCGTAGCGGTAAATCGCGGCAGCGAAATCTAGGTAAACGGCCTCCCCGGTTTTGTTTACCCCAAAACCTGCGTCGCAACGTTCTTTTGCAGCTCTGGAAGCAACATCCCTAGGAACAAGATTTCCAAATGCGGGATATCTTCTTTCGAGATAGTAATCGCGATCTTCTTCTTTGAGTTGTATAGGCGTTAATTTGCCTTCACGAATCGCCTTTGCATCGTCTAATCGTTTAGGTACCCAAATACGACCATCGTTACGTAATGACTCCGACATTAAGGTCAGTTTCGATTGGTGGTCTCCCGAAACGGGAATACAGGTGGGATGAATTTGTGTAAAACAGGGATTGGCGAAAAAAGCTCCCCTGCGGTGTGCCCGCCAAGCGGCCATCACATTTGCACCCATACAGTATGTAGAAAGAAAGAATAAATTTCCATAACCCCCTGTGGCCAATACCACGGCATGAGCTGAATGGCGTTCAATTTCCCCCGTGACCAAATCTCGTGCGATAATACCACGAGCTTTCCCGTCTACCAATACCATGTCAAGCATTTCATGACGGGTGTATGATTTTATCTTTCCACGTTGAATCTGTCGGTTCATGGCGGCATAGGCCCCTAGGAGCAACTGTTGACCAGTCTGACCTTTCGCATAGAACGTTCTTGATACCAAGACCCCACCGAAAGACCTATTGTCCAACAATCCGCCATATTCCCTAGCAAAAGGCACGCCTTGTGCTACGCATTGGTCGATAATGTTAGAAGAGACCTGGGCCAAACGGTAAACGTTGGCCTCCCGTGAACGGTAATCCCCCCCTTTAACGGTATCGTAAAAAAGTCGGTAAACGCTATCACCATCGCCCTGATAGTTTTTGGCGGCATTCACGCCTCCTTGTGCTGCAATGGAATGCGCCCTTCTCGGTGAATCTTGATAGCAGAAAGTCTTTACATTATAGCCAAGTTCAGCCAAGGTCGCCGCTGCTGAGCCTCCTGCGAGACCCGTGCCTACAACAATAATATCGATATTTCGTTTGTTGGCGGGGTTGACCAGTTCGATGTGGTTCTTATGATTGGTCCATTTGTCGGCCAACGGCCCTGCTGGTACTTTAGAATCCAATATGCCCATAGTTACTGTGTTATTGGGTTAAAATGATGGAATAACGCGATAAATATGAACCCTAAGGGAATAGCTATCGCATATATTTTAGTAAATGTCAGAATGGCCGGCGAGTATTTGTTGTTTAACCCCATTGTCTGAAAAGAAGATGCAAAGCCATGTAACAAGTGCAGGGATAACAACACAAAAGAAATGACATAGATAATGGTGCGCCAAAAAGGTTCAAATTTATGAACGGTCTCTTCATAATAACGTGTCGGATCTTCTGGGCTGCCTGTTATGTATTTGTAATCCATTTCATGAATCCAAAAATCATACATGTGCAGTCCCACAAAAGCAAGAACTACTAAGCCTGTAATGATCATATTTCGAGATACCCAAGAAGCATTGGCCCCACCGCTGTATTTCTTATATTTTATGACCCTTGCCTTATTGTTTTGCAGTTCGAGAATAATACCCATTGCAAAATGTACAATGACTCCCGCTATTAGAATGGGTTGCAAAATAAACTGCACCAAAACGTTGTAGCCCATAAAATGGGACCACGAGTTAAAAGTATCAGGGGCAATGACCGAGGTAACGTTGATTACAAAGTGTTGCCCTAGAAAGAACACTAAAAAAAGACCCGATAGGGCCATGACCACTTTTCGGGCTATCGAAGATTTTATTAATCCGCTCATTATATATGGGTTGGAGTTAACTTAAAGACTGTACACAAAATTAGGGCATAGGCTCGGCTTTAACAAATTTTACGAGGGTTTAGTCGCATATTTAGACCCATTTTAAGCAAGGTGTTTCACCTGTTGAACCTCTAGTTATGAATCCTATATATTTTGGGCTTTTTATGAAACAAAAAGGCTCCCTTGCTAGAAAGGGAGCCTAAGAAATAGGTCGGGGAAATTTCAGAACGATACCCAACCAGAATTATTATCGCTAAAATTTGAAAATGCGTTATCCAAAGAATTGCCGTACGTTCATTTCGTCCATAAGGACGCAAACCTTGAACCGCCGTTTTCATAACCTGTTATGCAACGCGTTAACCAACCCTTTGCTTTCTTCTTTTTATATTCATTTTGGTATGCTGCACTTGTCAAATTATGTTTTGCGGAATAAGCATTAAACGGGGGATTCTTGTGCCAAATACCGCTCAACCTTGGTTGGGCGTTATGGGTATAGCCGTTTACATATACCAATTCATATCCGGCTGCTTTGTATTTGTCGAACAGATTTTGGTATTGGGCCAAGGTCATGAGGCTTTTTAATTTAAACCCACCGACGTTTTTCTTTTCATAAAGTGCGGTAATCTTTCTTTTACCACTGGTCGAAACGCATGAAACATTAATCGGAACCCACCCTTTGGCAGTTAACTCTTTGAATTTATCGCCGTGCCAATTTGAGGGGGCGTCATGATATGCATAGATTGCGAAGCCTGGTGATTTTATCCAAATGGCCGTATAGCGTACCTTACCATTGCTGATATAACTGTCGACCAAGGTCAACCGATAGCCGGCTTTTTTGAACTTGTCAAACTGCTTTTGGTAGCTACTTCTACTCATTCCGTGCTTGGTCGCCCATTTGGCTGCGGTACTGAGTCGAAATATTACATTAAAATAGGTTTTGCCGTTTACATCATAGGCATCGATCCAATACGGATAGAAACCACAGGTCCATATTTTATCTACTACGGATTGATATTTCTTTTCAGGAATGCCATGCCTTCCGATTTGCTTGAGGTTTTTCGAATAACTGCAATATGGATGTTTTGTGCTGGGATAAATAAGAGATTTGCTTCCGGCAAATCCTGGAATACCTTGCTTCTTCAAAGCAGACCAATTTACATTTGAGGAGGGTTCCGTATATCTTTTGGTTCCGATAACATATCCATTTTTGAACAATAGCGGAAGAAAAGCTCCATTGGCCTTATTACTAATGTGTATATGAAGATGTGGGCCGCTTGAATTTCCGGAATTTCCAGCCAATCCCAGAAATTGTCCTTTAGTGACCGAAGCACCCACAGAAAGAAGCTTAGAACTCAATGAACCTTTTTGAAAGTGTGAATATTTGGCAATAATTCCGCCATGGTTTATCTGAAAATAATTGCCCCCAACATTTTGTGTTTCTACCTTTACACCCGGTTTCGGGTTATTGGGTTCATCATTGTCGAAGCCTTCGATTTTGCCGGCGGCCATTGCATATATTTTTTTGCCCCATACCCTTTTATGGTTGTTTTCTGTACCGTCTTTACCTGGTAAGTTCCCGCTCCAACTTTCATTCGAGTAGCCATCTACACCAAAATCATAAGCAAAAACCTGACCGCCGCCGCTTCCGTGCGTACTTCCACCCCTCCAGTATTCATCTTTTTTAAGATCCGATGTTTTAAACGGCAATTGAAAAGCTTCGGAAAAAGGTTTTAGCTCCTTTGAAATTGAGACGGTGTCGGTAAACCCTGTAAAAAACAATTCAATATCCAATTTCTTGGGTACCTTGCCACTGATATAGATGACATCACCTTCTACATTGTAATCTCGGCCATTCTGCCAAGATTTTGACTTTGACGGTGCAATTTTTATGACTTTTTTAGGATCCCCTGCTTTGGGCAAGAACTGTCTCGACACTTTTATTCCATTGGTCATATAGCTCATAACGACCTTTTTCCATGTCAGTATTGTCGATTCATTGTTGACCACTTTTATCTTTACCGAAATTTGTGCCCGCTTTTTATCTTTTGATGTCCACCCTGGGGTTGGGTGGTAGACAATGGCATTTCCTTCTTCAGGAGTTAACGATACATTTACATTTGGAGTGTTCATAGTAATTTTATTTTAAGATTAGATAAGGGTCAACCTTTGCACCTTACTTAGGGGGAAGGTTGCTGCTCGAGATAGTCAAAAAGAGAAAGCAACCCTCCATTGGAATTGTAATGAAGGATTGCTTTTTTTAAATTATTACTGCGGAATATCAAAGTACTGCGTCAGCTCTTCATAGGACATTTTGGAATAATTCAAAGCTTTCTTATCGGTACCGATAACAGGGCCTGTAGTCGCCGGCTTTCCGCCCGGAATTATGACATAGCGATAGTCTTCGAAAAACGGATTGCCGACCTGCGAAGAGACCGTGCCAGAAAGCGTTGCCGCGGTAATTCGCAGTACCTTTTCCTTTTCTATCCTGAAATTGTGCTGGTCACCACTAGTTATAAACGGCAAAGCAAAATAATCAAACCCAAATATGGTCAGGTTTCTGCCGAAAACCATAACCGTACCTTTATTCATAATATCCATCGTCAGGTTGGGGGCATCGATATCAAAACCAGCACCCGAAGTGGTAATGTTGTTCGGGAATTCAGTAGGGATCCAATCGGAATAAATGACGTTGGCCGTCCCAGTATCACCTTTGGGACCTTGTTCTCCTTGGTCTCCTTTTGGGCCTTCTTCGCCCCGCTGGCCCTGAGCTCCCGGATCTCCTTGATTGGCCGCCGTGCCATCTACACCGGGGTCTCCTTTAGCGCCGGCAGGCCCTTGCTCACCCTGTAGGCCTTGCGGGCCCATGGATCCATCGCTCACGTCGTCCTGTGAACAGGATACGATAAGGCTTGCGACAAATAGAATGCTAAAAAATCTTCGTGTTAATTTCATTTGTGTTTTCATAATCTTTGTTTTTTATGGATTAATAATGACACAAACCTAGAGGTGATTCGAGATTGAAATGTCCTGAATATTTAAGATCGAAAGAATCGGGACGTTTTTTAATATGCTGAAAAACAGGGATATAGATATATATTTTACCGCTGATAATGAAAAACCTGCCATGCATCATTGATTTCGCACCAAGCATACAAAAGAGTTAAAAAAGGTATCGGAGAATGCAGAAAGTTTAAAAAACAGGCTGTCTTCAGCGCTATTAGAACACTATGGGAAAATTCCATGGCTACACCATCTTTTCTTTTAAATCGGAGAAGGAATCAGGAAACCAAAAGGCGGTTTTCCCGATATTGGGATGGTGTAAGGCCAGTATGTTTTTTAAAGGAAGAATAAAAAGCAGATTTTGAATTGAACCCTGCCTCAAGACCAATGGATAAAATGGTATACTGACTGTATTCTTCAGAGCGAAGATTTTTTTTGACATCGGCCACCCGATAGCCATTTATGTAATCGATAAAACTATTATCATTGAAAGTATTCACCATACTCGATAGGTAACAGGCTGAAATATCTAATAACTCGGCAGCAGTACTCAAACTAAGATTCGGGTCGCGATAGAGCTTTTTGAACCGTAAGAGAACTTCGAGCTTTTCAAAATAGGTTTTCGACTTCGCAAGCGGTTTTTTCCCCTGAACTTGCATTGCCTTTAGTCGCTGTGAACAAAGGGTCGCAATGATCGTAAGTAAATGCAAATGCTTCTCTGTAAAAAAATACTTTTCAGGGTGTTCGGTATCGATAACCCCAAAAAGCTTATTGTTTACAATTATCGGAACGCTCAATTCAGAAAGGCGTTCTGCGTCATCGATAATATAGCGTGGGTCTTTAGAGGTGTCGCCAACCAGTTCAGGTTTTCGGTTTTCGGCCACACTACCTACAATACCTTCCCCAATTTTAATGGCGATTTTATTATATATAATGTTATCCGTTGGGTTTTTTTGGCCAAAAGCCGCCTGTTGGATCAATAGCTTTCGTTCGGAATCTAACCTGTAGATAACGCAATCTACAAACCCCAATTGGTGAACCACATTTTTGGTTATGGTCCATAGCAGCTCTTCCACCGATTGCTTTGTATTGAGCGAGGTAGAAAAAAAACTGATTGCTTTTATTTCATCTAGGCCGTATGTCGTTGTATTATCTTGCATAAAATGTGTTCTCGTGCCTGTACACTTATTCCGCTTTTACTTCACATGACATTTACAGATATAAAATCGTTTGAAAAAGGGGCCCTCATCAAAGATTTCCGACAACTCGGTCTGCTATAATTAACCGTCACCTACATTTCTCAAGATCTTCATAAGTATCGTATTGAAGATGGTTTTCTTACTTAAGATTTCAATTTTTCGTAAGCTATTGGATGCTTCACTGTCAAGCTTTGTAGAAGACCCCTTAATCATTGACTACTTTCTATAGTTCAAAAGTAGCCATGGTCGTCTTTGAAACATGCCTCATATGTAACAAAGCATGCAAGAAATGTAACTTTGTTTTTCATGACAAAAAAGTTATTTAAAGTTCTGATAATTAAAGTATTATATAGATTGGGGTATTCCGTGTATAGCTGAACAGAAAAGCTGTATAATTGACGGAACAGTAACTATGCAGACTATTTCCTTGTATGGGATTGGTCATAATGTTTTTTTTGGTGTGGAATGAGTTACACCAATTTTACCAAAAAATGGTATTATTTGAATTTGGAAGCCTTTTCATGATGTCTATAGCTTATCTCTAAACCGACTCATCGGTCTGTAGACTTGGTTGTTTATCGATAAGACCTATGAGAATAGGCATTATATCGATGTTTTGCAGAGTTAAATCTGATGCTTGCTAGCACGAACAGCCTTTCACTAAGGTAAATAACCGACCATGTGGTCGGTTTTCTAATTTTTAAAGTTTTCTCAATTTTATCAGTCTAACATCCTCTAAAATCAATTCAAACCTTGACTAAGGCCTGTTAATATCCCCTAATTAGGCTTCTAGGTCTTCAAATGGAATTTACTTTAATAGTATAAACCATATCCTTTTTTAAAGTAACCTTAATGCCTTCCAACAGTTGTTTTCCGTTATATTTTGTCGATGAACCATTAATGATGTCTTTCATTTGATACGCTCTATCACTCTCCACCGTAAACCATTCTGGAAACTGGTTGATTCTTGGCCAATCGACAGGCATTTGCATAATGGTCTGGTGCCGCGGACTGTCAAAATTCAAGGTGCCTTGCCAATCTTCATCTGACCTAAAGTTAATTATTATGCCATCGCCATGCTTGACGGCACCCAATTGGAGATCGGACCGCCAAGGCTGGGCGGTGACACCTTGGGTTTTCCATAAACAGTACATAATGGTGGTACGCGCAAAATTGCCGTCGCCGTGCCAACCTTCAATAATACCCGAACCTTTCCATTTTCGTGCATTCTTCCGATGGCTAGAATCTTGAAGAGACCACATGACCTGTGTTTCACTATCGAGCCACTCCTTTGTAGATGCAACGGGCTCTCTAGCGTACAAATTCAGAGTCCCTTCAATTGCATCGGCATATCCGTCTGAGGAACCTTTTTCCCAATCAAAATTCCGATACTTCGCGTTGAGTACACCTAATACTTTTAGAGCGGCCTCTCTGTAGGCAGGTACTGAATCAACCTGATACACCGAATAGAATCCATTCAGGGTATAGCCGAAATTGTCAGCCGTTCCCTGCCATTGCACGGTTCCGTTCGTAGGGTATATACCGTTGTAAAAAAGACCGTCATCATTTCTTCCAACTGCCAAAATACGATCGAGCATCTCATGTATGTGCGGTTGGTACACTTCTTTTTTTTCGGGGTCTGCAATACTTAGGGTTGCATAGAGCTCGCATAAACCGGATACAATTTCGCAGCCATGATCTCGTAGCCTTAAGACTTCAAAATCTCGTGTGGGATGGTGGCCTCCCAACAAATAGTAATCGCCCAACCGAACTGCCCAGTCCAAGTATTTTTGGTCCCCAGTCATCCAATAGACTCGGGAAAGTACCTGCAACATTTCCCCGTTCAGCTCTACATTGGTAGCAGGAATATCTCCATATGCAGTCTCCACGGGGGCATATTTCCAGATATCGTCCAAAATAGCAATCATCCTATCGGACCAGGGGCTAAGGCCCAACCATTCCGTAAGTGGTAGAAGTCCATCTTTTATATATTCGGATGATCCGAAAAGCACACTGCTCAAATCGGGTTCTGGGGTTTCAAAATCCTTTTTTCCAAATGAATAGGTATCGGGAAGGTTGCCAATGCGGGAGGTCAATCGGGTCTCCGTACGCAACATGTTTAGCATTCTCCCTTTGAAAAGATTTTCATCCGTTAAGGCAGCTGTTAAAACCATAAAGGGATAGTTATCCGCGGCAGCGTCTTTGGCATTCCAAATATCCAAGCTTTCATCCAAATTTCTTGGAATGAGTCCTGTCGTAGAATCGGCGTAAGCCAACCAATCGGCCACAAAGCGCCTACAACGTTCAAAGCCTTCATTCACCAAAAATCCATTGGTCTTAGCTTCTTCAAGAGCCAAACGGTCTGCTGCGGAGATGTTCTTTGCATTTTTGGAAGGTTGTGAGCAGGCGAATAATAGAATGCCTACAAAGAAAAGTATATACTGTTTTCTCATTTGAATTTACCGATGTTAGTTCTACTATTAGAAGTACGCTTATTCTTTGATCAATACCACTACTGAATAGCTGTTTATTTTTGTATGCCTACTTCTCCATATCTTCCAATTGGATTGAAAGTGCTTTGGTAGAAAGTTGAACTTCAATTAGCGAAAGTACTAGTGAAACCATCAGCGCGAAAAGGCTGATTCCGAAGATAAGATTCGCCCAAAAACGCAATTCCACATAAATTAGAGACATGGTAATCACAGCTAAAAGAAAGCTGAAAATCGCCGTTGCCTGCATATTTTTGATAATGGAAAGACGTTTGCGCAATTGTTTTACTTGAAGTGCCACCGCTTTAGATTCCGTTTCTTGATATTTTTGGTGCAATTGCCGAATCAAGGCGGCAATCGCCAAGTATCGTGCATTATAGGCCAACATGGTCAATGAAATTGCAGGAAAGAGTAAAGCGGGAATACTCAGGGTCAATTCCATTATTTCTTTTCAAACTTTCGTGAGCTTGATTTCTCCGCAGTTGGAAAATCTGCTGGAATTTCTTGTGTCACTTCGCCTGTAGCTGCCCATTCAGATCCCCGAAGCATCGAAGTCAAAAAACCTACACACTCTACCGAGTAATCGGCATGCCCCATGATGTTATGAAAAATACGACCCTTGCCATAAGTCAATGTTATCAGGGCCGGTTCATGATGACCGGAACCCTTCTGATCAGGTGAAGCATAAACCGTTGCCAAAATCTCCATGTTTTCTGCCGGGCCACGCAGACGTTCATAGAGTTCGTCTTCTGTGTGCAGCCACTTTTGCGGCATTCCTTGAGTTATCGGATGGTCACTATTTCTGATTTGTATCTGATACTCATGCTGCGGACCATGGGCACCGGCTTTTCCCGGGGAATCGTCTCGGATTAACTCTCCGGCATCATTATAATACATATAAGGTCCATCTTTTTCGGTACGGTCGCCCCATCCACCAAGTCCGATCATTTTATTGTAGGCTTCCCAATCTGGAAAAGAGTTGTCAGCAGCGTGAAAAACAACCAGTCCCCCGCCTTTTTTCATAAATTTTTCAAAGTTCTTTTGAGTGGCCTCGGGCCATGGGGCGGCGTTCCATCCGAAATTGGTGACCACTAAATCATACTTTGAAAAATCGGGACTGTAATTCGGGTCTGGTTTCGGTTTTTCCAAGGCTTCCGTTTTAGAAATCCCTTCTATGGCAAACCCCTTCAAATATTCATCTCCTTTCCAAGTAAAGGCGGAGCGTGCAACATCTACAGTAAAAAGACCTGTGGCCTCCATCTCTTGTTTTAGCATATAGGTGGTTTTCGGCCACTGGTCGTGGTTGTTCTGGCCGTCTACGATGAGGGTTTTTATAATTTGGTTTGATACACCTTTATCGGTCTGAGAAAAAACGGCCGCGGTACTTAAAGCAAAGGAAAAGAAAAGGGGTATAACTCTTAAGTTGCACATAGATATTTTTTTTGATTCTATAAATATAAGGGATTGTAAGGAAGATTATTAAAAATGGAAAAACTAAATAGCCAATAAAGTTGTAAATTCAATGCTTAATCGAAGCATCGAAAAATGATTTCGAAAAAATTGAATTTTACTTCAAAACTCCCCAACTCAAAAACCACCATTTTCACAACTGTGGGTAATTTGGCCCGAAAACATGATGCCATAGATCTGTCACAAGGCTTTCCCAATTTTGAGGCCGATCCAAAACTGATGGAACTAGTTTCGCAAGCCATGAACGACGGTCACAACCAATATGCAGCTATGCAAGGGTATTATGGCCTTCGGGAAATTATTTCCAAAAAAATAGAAAAGCTGCACGGAAGAAGTTATGACCCTGAAAAGGAAATCACCGTAACCGTCGGGGCAACACAGGCGATATTTACGGCAATTACGGCTTTTGTGCATTCAGGCGATGAGGTCATTGTTCTCAAACCTGCCTATGATTGTTACGAACCGGCGATTGAAGTCAACGGGGGAATTCCCATTTATGTGCAGTTAAATGCCAAGGATTATAGGGTGGACTGGGCCGAGTTTAAAAGTAAGATTACGCCCAAGACGCGAATGGTGATAATCAACACGCCACATAACCCAAGCGGCCGTATTTTCTCAAAGGATGATATGTTACAGTTGCAGGAAATTCTCCGACCGACTAATATCATCTTAATCAGTGATGAGGTCTACGAGCATATTGTTTTTGATGCTCAGGAACACGAAAGTGCCTCTCGGTTCGATGATTTGGCCCAACGTAGTTTTGTATGCGCCTCTTTCGGCAAGACCTTTCACGTGACCGGTTGGAAAATGGGGTACTGTGCCGCTCCGGCCGAATTAATGCACGAATTCAGAAAGACCCACCAGTTCGCCGTATTCTGTGTTGATCATCCTGTGCAAAGGGCCCTGGCCAAATACCTAAAAAACGAGGCGACCTATTTGGAGCTGAATGCCTTTTATCAAGAAAAAAGAGACTTATTTTTAGCTGGGCTGAAAGAATCAAAATTCAAATTCACCCCTTCACAAGGCACCTATTTTCAATTAATAAACTATGCTCAAATCACTAACGAAAGTGATGAGATCTTGGCCAAGCGTCTGATTATTGACCATAAATTGGCAAGTATTCCAATATCATCTTTTAATGTGGCTCATCGTCAAGATGGTGTATTGAGGTTCTGCTTTGCTAAGAAGCACGAAACGATAGAGAGAGCTGTCGAGATTTTAAGAAAACTCTAGTCTTGTGGTAGAGCAGTTGGTATTGAGCTGTAATTGGGCCGATAGTTTCCCTCGTCCATGATGTCCTTTTACCCTTTTCCAAAGATACCACTGGCGATTCTACTATTCTGCTCACTTTTTTCAACGCTAATTATAAGGTTATCGAAAAAATGAATGGAAACCTTTTGTATCTCGGGGAGCAAAAAATACCTTTAGGGAGGTTGTACAAACCTTTATTCTTAAAAAGACTGAATCTTTAGCGGAGGTAGTTTTTTTGAAAATTATAAGCCATGTCAGTATTAACAATATACTTAAATTTCGGAATCGAAATCATTTTTGACAGCGCAGCGCATCAGCCAATCGGTCTGTTTATCATTTCCGATATAATAAGGATGTTCAGCGAATTTTGAAAATCCGTGTTTTTCATAAAACCTAATGGCCTTACCATTCTCTTGCCAGACCCCTAGCCAAAGAAATTCTTTTTGTTTCTCGAATGCTATTTTCTTGACTTCATTGAGCATCCATTTTCCGATGTGTTGTCCTTGAAAATTTTCAACAACATAAATACGTTCAAGCTCTATGGTTTCCTTTGATTTCAAATCGGTTTGCGCTTGATTTTCGTTCAATTTGAAATAACCAATAAGATGAGTATCCTTGAAAACAAAATAAAAAGAAGTATCGGTATTGTTGAGTTCACTGAGCAGCGTTTCACGCGAAAAGGCTTGGTCGGTATAACTCTTGAAGTCTATCGGATCATTGGCCTTCTCAAAGGCATCTACAAAGGTTTTTATCGAGATTTGGGCGAGTAAATCCAAGTCAATGGGTTTGCACTTTTGAAGTCTGAGCAGCATATCGCAATATAAGAAAACTGAACAGTATCTCAGGTTTTTAATAAACGGTATGGACTATTTGAGGGTGGAAATAACGGTTTTAGTGACGAATTATTTAGGGTAGCCTCTTTTCGGCTTTGTCCAACGCATCACTCTCATACCTTTCCGAAATATCTAAAAAAGATACTTCATCAATGCTAATAGATTTAGCTTGAATGCCAGTTTCGATTTGCACCAAGGAGTTCGCTTCAACTTCAATAGGTATTTTCAAGTTTTCATAGCCTAAAGAAATAATTTCTACTGTATAACTGCCGGGAGCGACATCTAATATTTCGAAATTACCATTGAAGTTGGTCTGCGTATTCCAGGGGGTGCCTTTTAGGGAAACGTCGGCGAAGATAAGGGGCTCACCACCCAAATCTAAATCAACAATGTTTCCTTTGATTGCTCCTTGGTTCTGGGCAAAAAGACTTGTGGTAGCAACCAGAATTAATAGCAAAAACAGATTTTTCATATCGTATTTTTCTTTGATACAAAGAAAATCCCTCAATGTTAAGTTGGCGTAAAATTTAGATTAAAACTATGTGTTTTTAAGGTTAAATGTTGGTTAGTTGTTTTTTAGAAATCTCAGAACTAAAATCGAAAAAATGTATCTTGCCATATGCAAACGACCGTAATGAATTGGGAAAAACTTCTCTCACTAAAACGCCATGGCGATACCTATAAAAGACTTCGAAAAGAACAAGACGAGACCCGTTTGGGCTTTGAGGTCGATTATGACCGTATCATATTCTCGGCAGCATTTCGCAGCCTTCAGGATAAGACGCAGGTCATTCCGCTTTCAAAGACAGATTTCGTTCACACACGTTTGACCCATAGTTTAGAAGTTTCCGTGGTGGGCCGCAGTCTTGGCCGAATTGCCGGGCAACAAATATTGGAAAGACACCCGTACCTCAGTGAGGTTCATGGCTATCGCTTCAACGATTTTGGAGCGATCGTGGCAGCGGCATCATTGGCACATGATATTGGAAACCCACCATTTGGCCATAGCGGCGAAAAGGCCATCGGCGAATATTTTAAAAACGGGAACGGAAAAAAATACCAAACGGTTCTTTCTCAAAAGGAATATCAAGACATTATTGATTTCGAGGGGAACGCGAATGGTTTTCGGCTGCTTACGCAATCGCGTGAGGGCGTAACGGGCGGTTTGCGTTTAAGTTATGCTACCTTGGGTGCGTTTATGAAGTACCCTAAGGAATCACTTCCTAAAAAACCAACTAAACATATTGCCGATAAAAAATTTGGTTTTTTTCAATCTGATACAGCGACTTTTGAGGCCGTGGCCAATGAATTGGAATTGTTGCAGACCCGCAAAGGAGAAACTATTTCCTATGCCAGACACCCATTGACCTTTTTGGTAGAAGCCGCCGATGATATCTGTTACACCATAATTGATTTTGAAGACGGGATCAATCTTGGTCTTATCTCTGAGGATTTCGCGTTGGAATACCTCATTAAACTTGTTAAAAACACGATAAATACCAAAAAATATAATTCATTGGTCTTTAAGGAAGATAGATTAAGCTACCTACGCGCGCTTGCAATAAGTACCTTGATAAGAGACGCTATCGCCGTATTTACTGCTAATGAAGAAAAAATACTAAATGGTACTTTTGAAAGCTCTTTGTTAGATAAAAGCACCTATAAAGCACAAATTGCTGATATCATCACATTAAGTATAAACAAGATATATCGGTCTCAGGAAGTTGTAGAGAAAGAAATTGCAGGATATAAAATCATTTCCGATATTCTCGATGTGTACACAAATGCCTTGATACGAAATCGTGAATACTGTGCTTCTAATTATGATGATCTGATGCTGCAAACTCTACCCAAATTTTATAGAACTACAAGTTCTTCCGTTTATGATATCCTACTAAATACGTGCTGTTATGTAGCGAGTCTTTCCGATAGTGCCGCAGTTCATATCCACAATAAGATTATGGGAAAGCAGCTTTGAAAAATTCAAGATTAGAAACAAAATATAGGAGCGGATATAGTTCAGTATGGGGCCACCTTCAATAGTCTAGGGCTGTCTTCAAAAGTAGGTTTTATTTGAACTCGACACTTGTACTTGTTCTTTCACTTTTTTAAAAAGCATATAAAACCCCTACACCCAGCACCTGTTTGAACTGTATTCGGGGCCTACCGGGGTCGATTATCAATCCCTCATCGTTTTTTTGCTCATCGAACAGAATATCATCATCATAGATAATATGGGTACCGATAGAGGTTACTATGTATTTGTTGACCTGAAGGTCGATATTGAGTTCCCAATCGACGTCGATGTTGCCAAAATTTCGCAAATAGTCCGTGTATAGACTAAGTCGATGCTTCAGTAGCATATTTTCCCAGATTTCTTTTTCATACTGATTTGTGAGAAGGATTCCGAATTCTAAAAATGTTTTTTTACCCTTTTCAATAATATTGCCATTGGCATCCAAAACAGCTCTTTGTACCCCGAACGCACCTTTATTGGCCAAATCGTCATCTAGTACAAAGGTCGTCTTTTGAGTAATTGGCGAAATATAAATATTCAACTTTTGGTCTTTGGTTATGTATGATGCACCTGCGCCCACAAAAGAATAGCCCGGCGCCATAAACCTAGAAATCGGCGTCGTTCTGTCGGGATATTTGAAACCATCGGAAAACTGGGTGTTAAAATTTGCCCTAGCGGAATAATACCAGTTGCTTATCGTATCTCGTTGAAATCCAAAGGTCGAACTCAAACGGACGGCATCGTCTGTTTTACGAGGTTTTTGCCCTTCTTGAGCGTTAAGGCCATAGCGCATTTCGAGGTAATTGTCCCATTGAATATAACGAAACTTGTAATTGCGTTCGAAACGGGCATTACCTATGGCCGATATGGCATTATTACCACCTGCGTTCCAATTTACAAACGCTACTTGACTAAAATTAGCCCCGAGCTTGTTAATATTCGTCCAAAAAGAGGGCACCCTGAAACGATTTGGTTTTTCGTTCAACGCTTTTGTACTTTTAAATGAAATCACCGGGTTCATCAGATTAACACTTCTCGGAACGATTTTTATCTTCTTCAAAGTCCTACGGATTACAACCGTATCGACTACTGTAGTATCAACGACCATAGAATCTATCTGCTGTTCAAGCGAAAGCGCATCGCTATCTTGGGCCGATAGGATAGAAATAGAGAAACAAAATAGAAGGCCAAAAACGTAAGTTCTAAGTAGGTCGTTACACACAGAGGAATATTTTTAGTTGATTTTTTATAGCAGATGCATCGATTTTTGCCAAGCCATGTAGTTCTTCAACAGTGCCGTGGTCTAGGAAAACATCATCAATACCCAAAATAACCAATTTATGGGCATGACCTATTTCGTTAGCAAATTCAAGTACTGCACTTCCAAAACCGCCCGATTTACAACCATCTTCAATAGTAAGTATATGTTGATATTGTTGAAGTATTTTTTGAAGTTGTTTTTTGTCGAGCGGTTTAACGAACCCCATATCATAATGCCCAATTTTTTCTTTTTCGTCAATTTCGTCAATTACTTCAGAGACAACATTTCCGATATGGCCAATAGAGAGCACGGCTATTTTTGTGCCTTTTTTCAAGACTTTCGAACGTCCGATTTCTATTTTTTCAAAGGGGGTTCTCCAGTTTGCCTGAACGCCTCGACCTCTTGGATACCTTATTGCAATAGGGTATGGTAAGCCCAATTGTGCCGTGTACATTATATTACGGAGTTCCGTTTCGTTCATCGGACAATAAATCACAAGATTCGGTACACAACGCAAATAGGCCATATCAAATACCCCATGGTGGGTGGCACCGTCTTGGCCCACAATACCGGAGCGATCCAAGCAAAAAATAACAGGCAAATTTTGCAAGGCAACATCGTGTATTACCTGATCATAGGCCCGTTGTAGAAAGGTAGCGTAAATATTACAAAAAACAATCAAGCCTTCTGCTGACATGCCTGCGGCCATTGTAACGGCATGTTGTTCTGCAATGCCGACATCAAAGGCCCTATCGGGAATTTGATCCATCATATATTTGAGTGAGCTACCCGTTGGCATAGCTGGTGTAATACCGACTATTTTCCGATTTTCACGCGCGAGTTCGACTATTGTGTGGCCAAAGACGTCTTGATATTTTAACAGTTGATTTTCAGTTGACTTTTTTTGAAGCTCTCCTGTATTTTTGTCAAATTTTCCGGGGGCATGATAAGTAACTTGATTCTCCTCGGCTTTTTGAAGTCCTTTTCCCTTGGTCGTAATCACATGAAGTAGTTTCGGCCCTTCTACAGATTTTAAGCGTTTCAATTCTTCAAGAAGTACGTTGATATCATGGCCATCGACAGGCCCAGTGTAATTAAAATTCAGACACTCGAAAATGTTTTCGTCCTTGGCCGTGCCTTTTTTTACATTGGTCAGGTATTTTTTTAATGCCCCCACGCTGGGGTCGATGCCAATGGCATTGTCGTTTAAGATAACCAGCACGTTCGCGTCCGTAGAGCCGAGATGATTCAGGGCTTCAAAGGCCATTCCACTCGCGATAGAAGCATCCCCTATAACAGCGATATGTTGTCTTCGGTAATGCCCTTGTAATCGAGATGCTAGGGCCATTCCCAAAATAGCGGAGATAGAGGTTGAACTATGTCCGGTGCCAAACGTATCGTACTCACTTTCGCTCCTTTTCGGAAATCCACTAATGCCGCCCAGTTGCCGATTGGTATCAAAAATGGCCTTTCGGCCGGTCAGTATTTTATGACCGTAGGCTTGGTGGCCGACATCCCAAATCAATTTGTCGTTCGGGGTGTCGAAAATATAATGAAGTGCAATAGTAAGTTCAACAACGCCGAGGCTGGCTCCTAAATGCCCTTCTTTTGTTGAAACGATATCTATAATGAAATTGCGGAGTTCTTGGGCGAGTTGGGGCAGCTCGCTAGACTTTAGTTTGCGAAGGTCTTTGGGAAATTCAATCTTTGCAAGCATGTTTTTTTCCACTCGTAGATTTTGAAGATGTAAAGCTACAATTTTTCAAAATTTCATACTGGTTTTTTAGCAATTCACAACATTAAGTTTGTCGTTAGTAATTAACACTCCAGATAATCGTTCGGGTATTTGATTCATAAACCCTAAAACAATACAAATGAAGATTATTTTTAGAAGTGCAGCTATAGTTGCTTTATTTATAGCTACCTCTTGCGGAAAAGATGCCCCTGAAAATGTAGCTGAAGAATTTGAAAAAGAAGCGGAACAACAGGAACAAACCCCATTAGAGGCAAATAGTGTTTCAGATAATGTTATCATCGAGGGTGGAACAAAAAAAGATGGAGTTCCCCCAACACCTAACGAGGGAATAACTTTGGATGTTTCGAGCACTTCAAAAACAGCATTTTTAGGCGAAGGCTTTGATGTTTCGGTGAGTTCAAATGTTGAATTGGCCGGTGCTTATATTCAATTCAAATCTGAGGACGGAACGGTTTCAGATAGTTATTATGATATTGATATTTCGGCAAACTCGAAAAGTAGTAAAATTACGGCATCAAAAAAAGGTTTTAATTTTGATAAAAAAAACAAAGGTGCATTGGTTGCTAAGAATGATGAAGCAACGGTTATCGATGTGGATTTTAATGTAAATATTGAGCCAGGAACATTCTGTTACGTGGTATGCGTATATGATGCAGAAGGAAACATCAGTGGGCCAAGTGAGGTTTGCGCCACTGTAGAAAGTTGGGGCGGTTATGCCGAATTGGTAGCTGAATGGAATAATGTGAAATCTGAAGAGACCTATGACGGTCAGACCTCAGTTACTGTTCTCGGAGAAGAGGACTGTATGAGTTTTGAGAGTGGTTTTTTATCAACAACTTGTAATCAAGAGTTCACGTCATTCTTTGAGTGCGAAACTACAGAAATTGCAAAACTTACTTTGAAAGCTGATGGCACCTACTCATATAATGATCAAAGCAAAAGGCAAGTTCTAGATACCGCTGCGACTGAAGAAGCGTGCGAAGCTGTCTATAAGGATGCATTGAGGACCTATGGATATGAAAGTCTTGGAAACTGGGCATATGTGAAGGGCGAATCGCGATTGACTTTGGTCGAATATAGCTGGTCAGATACTGAAGACGGAGTTCTTTCTGAGTCGGAGACCTATGATCCCGGAGAAGGAGAGTTGATTTTCGATGGTAAAATTACCGTAGACGGAAATGCGTTCATTGTTATGGAAGAATATGATGATGACAATGACGGCATTATCGATCTTTTATATAAAACATATTTTGAAAAATAGATTTTAAAAAAAACTCTTTTTAAGAACCCTCTATTTCCATGGAGGGTTTTTTTGTGCCAGAAAACTATATTTGCTACTATTGTACATCAAAACCAAGCTATGATTCTCCCTTTCGACGACACCTACTTTATGAAAAAGGCCCTACAAGAGGCCGAAGCCGCCTTTGAAAAAAAGGAGGTACCTATCGGTGCAGTCATCGTAATACAAGATCGAATCATTGCCCGCGCCCACAATCTAACCGAACAATTGAACGATGTTACTGCCCATGCCGAGATGCAGGCCATTACTGCGGCGGCCAATTTTCTTGGGGGTAAATATCTAAAGAATTGCACGCTCTATGTGACTTTAGAGCCGTGTCAAATGTGTGCGGGAGCGTTGTACTGGAGCCAAATTTCAAAAATAGTTTATGCGGCCAAAGACCCACAAAGAGGTTGTGGGATTATGGGAACGAAATTGCACCCTAAGACAGAACTATTCGGCGGAATTCTAGAAAAAGAGGCCAGCGACCTGTTGAAACGGTTTTTTATTCAAAAACGGAACTTGAATTAAACCAATTCCTAGCAAAGGTTTTTGAAAAAGCCTACTTCACACTCCCTCTCTTTGTGGGGGCAAATTTGCGATTGGTACTAAAAAACCCCAACGTTAGCAGGGGTTTGAATTTCCAAAAAGAACGGGTTTTTAGCCTACCTTTTGCACTTGGCCTGCTACCGTTCCTTTTTTACCTTCTTCTTCTACATATTCTACTTTGTCTCCCTCGTTTAGGTCAATACCATTCAAGGCGGTTGCGTGCACGAAAATGTCCTTTCCCGTGTCATCGTTGGTAATGAACCCATATCCTTTGGATCCATTAAAAAATTTTACTATACCAGTCATGCCGATAAATATTAATTGATTGAGTTACTAATGTAAAGAATTTTCGGGTAGGTTACCTCGAAAACAGACAGTTTTTCGAATGGAGCTTATTGGTTTTCAGCCTTTTCGTTTTTTTTTGCCCGCATCTTTTTGACGTTTTCTTCAGTCAACATGTAGTCTTTCATCTTTTTCCCTTTGCTATGTTTTATGAGGAAAAGGGGCATAGCCACGAAAAAAAGGACTATCGTGCCAAAACCGATATATTTATTGGCGAGAATGGTATTTTCTGGATGAAGGGAAAAACCATAGGTAATGGCGCCGAAGCAACCCAATGTGATAATAAGGATAATGTATTTCATTAGATTAAAATTAGAAAAAAGAGAATAGAACGTAAAATGTTTTTAGAAACCCGGAATCTGGAAACCTATTTTCTTTGTTATTTTCTCTCAAAGAAATCATCTAGTAAAATTAATCAGTTCCCGCCGATAGGCCGTCAGCAGTTTTGATTTGGAAACGAAACCTGCATATTTTCCATTTTTGATAACAGGTAAGTTCCATGCGCCGCTATTCTGAAACTTTTCCATTACTTTCTGCATACTGTCCTTTTCATAGAAAATATGTTCCGGGGCATTGTGCATATAGGTTTCGACCTTGGTGTTTTTGTAAAGGGAAGTATCGAACATAAATTCCCGAATGTCGTCTAACAAAACGATGCCTACCAAAGCTTCATTTTTATCTACGACCGGAAAAAGGTTCCGTGTAGATTTGGCGACCGATTCGTGCAACATATCGCCCAAAGTCATATCCGGATGTACCATTTTAAAGTTGGTCTCGATAACATCGTCCAACTTCATCAGTGTCAGTACTGATTGGTCTTTATTGTGTGTTAGCAGTGCGCCACTTTCTGAAAGTTCACGGGTATAGATAGTGTAGTCGATAGCGTTCTTCGTAATTAGATAAGAAATGGATGCTGTAATCATCAAGGGAACAAAAAGTTCGTAGCCACCCGTAATTTCCGCTATCAGAAAAATGGCCGTCAATGGGGCGTGCAGTACACCTGCAATAAGACCTGCCATACCGATTAATGTAAAATTACTTTCAGAGACGGCAAATCCTAATCCTGAGTTGTTGATGACCTTGGCCATTACGTTGCCAAGTGCACTGCCCATCACCATGGTCGGGATAAAGATACCGCCCGCACCACCTGCCGCTAAGGTCGTAGTCATGGCTACGGCCTTAAAAATCGTAATCCCGAAAAGTAGCGCTATAACGACCCATATATTTCCGATGTACTTGTCGAAGGGAGTTTTGCCCAACGCTTCGATATGGTTGCCATCCAATAGGTTGTTGATAAAACCGAAGCCTTCACCATAGAGTGGGGGAATAAAATAAAGCATGATGCCAATGGCCAACCCTCCGACCAAAAGTTTGTTTTTCGGACTCTTTAATGGCTCGAACAATTTTAAGATACCAAAATACATTCGAGTGAAGTAAATGGAGGCAAAAGCTGTGCCCACCCCTAATACAATATAGAAAAGTGTGTCCTTGACCTCAAAATTTCGGGTGATGGTAAAGCTGAAAAGTACTTCGTTTCCCAAGAAAAAATACGAAGTCAAAACCCCGGAAATTGATGCCAATAAAAGGGGTAACATTGAAAGCATGGTAAAATCTAGACTAAAGACTTCTACGGCAAAAATAATGGCGGCGATCGGCGATTGAAATATTGAGGCAATCGCCCCAGCGGAAGCACATGCGATTAGCAAAGACCGTGTTTTGGAATTAATGTGGAAAAACCGACCCAAATTCGAACTGATGGCAGCTCCAGAGGCAACGGCCGGACCCAAAAGCCCCGTAGATCCACCGAAACCGATAGTCAACGGTGCGGCGATAAGTTGGGTATAAATATGCTTCGGTTTGATAATACCTTTTCTCTTTGAAAGGGAAAATAAGATAGACGACACCGCATGTCTTAGTTTTTCTTTATGAACGAATTTCACATACAGATAGACCAATGCAAGGCCGATGATGGGTAAGATGAAATAGAGTCCGTTGTTGGAAATGAGGATACCCTTTTCCAGGGAAGATTCGATAAAATAAACGATATTCTTAAGGGTAACCGATGCCAAGCCCGCTAACAGACCGACCAATACGCTCATAATATGGATAAAGGTCTTGTGGGAGATATTTTTATATCGCCATTTTAAAAATTTGGTAGATAATTTTTGTAGTCGGGTGGGCATATTACTTGAAAAGCTTTGCCATCCAAAGGTATCTAATTCTGTCGAAGGATCCGTATTCAAATGTATGATTCACTTTTTCGTCGTCATTTGATAGGAGGGCCATTGTGGAATGCTTTGGTGTGCAGGGCAGAATGACAAATTAGCAGCTAAGTCCTTGTTTCGCTCAATAAGCAGAAGATGGAGCGCTCTTAAGTTTTTTTGATGTCCAACTTCAGCCCCAATTCCTCCAACTGCCCAACATCAATAGGAGCAGGTGCGTCAATCATCACATCGCGGCCGCTATTGTTTTTTGGGAAGGCGATAAAATCGCGAATGGTTTCCTGTCCACCGAGAATAGCGACCAATCTATCGAGACCAAATGCAATACCGCCATGTGGAGGAGCACCATATTGAAAGGCATCCATAAGAAAACCAAATTGGGCCTTGGCTTCCTCCTCCGTAAAACCTAGATGCCTCAACATTGTACCCTGAACTTCCTTATCATGAATACGAATGGATCCTCCCCCTATTTCGTTTCCGTTCAAGACCAAGTCATAGGCATTGGCCCGAACCGCATCTGGATCCGTTTCCAACAATTCTAATTGACCTGGTTTCGGGGAGGTAAAGGGATGGTGCATCGCGTGGTAATTTCCGGTTTCTTCGTCAAGCTCCAACAAGGGGAAATCTATTACCCATAATGGTGCGAATTCATCGGGTTTTCGGAGGCCCAAGCGTTGGGCCAGTTCCATTCGAAGGGCACTCAATTGTGTTCTTGTCTTATTCGTTTCCCCAGAAAGCACACATATCATATCTCCTGAATTGGCTCCGGTTATTTGCGCCCACTTGGCTAGGTCGTCTTGATCATAGAATTTATCGACCGATGATTTATAACTTCCATCTTCGTTGCATTTTACGTAGACTATGCCCTTTGCCCCAACTTGTGGTCTTTTGACCCAATCTACCAAAGTATCGATTTCTTTACGGGAATAGTTGGCAGCTCCTGGTACCGCGATACCAACAACCAATTCCGCTGAATTGAAAACGTTGAAATCTTTGGTTTGCGCCACCGCATTCAGTTCCCCAAATTCCATCCCGAAACGAATGTCGGGTTTATCGTTGCCATAGATGCGCATCGCATTGTCGTAAGTGATTCTTGGAAAAGCTGATATTTCTACTCCGTTGATTTCTTTCAATAGGTGTTTTGTCAAGCCTTCAAAAGCATCAAGAATATCCTCCTGCTCGACAAAGGCCATTTCGCAATCGATTTGCGTAAATTCAGGCTGCCGGTCAGCTCTCAGGTCCTCATCTCGAAAACACTTTACGATTTGAAAATATTTGTCCATACCACCGACCATCAATAATTGTTTAAAGGTCTGTGGTGATTGCGGAAGCGCATAAAACTGCCCTTCGTTCATTCGGCTGGGCACCACAAAATCGCGCGCACCCTCAGGTGTCGATTTTATCAGATAAGGCGTTTCCACTTCAATAAATCCTTTCCCTGAAAGGTATTTGCGTACCTCCATAGTCACTTTGCTACGGAAAATAAGATTGTTTTTTACAGGGTTTCGGCGGATATCCAAATAACGATATTTCATACGTAGATCCTCACCGCCGTCGGTTTCGTTCTCTATGGTGAACGGGGGTGTTTTCGATTCGTTTAGTACCGTAAGCTCTTCGACCAAAACTTCTATATTTCCGGTCGGAATGTTCGCATTCTTGGACGCCCTTTCGATGACTTTGCCCTCTACCTGAACTACAAATTCACGACCTAAACTCCTCGCCAGTTCCAATAGTTTTGATGAAGTTCTATCCTCATCGAAGACCAATTGCGTAATACCATAGCGGTCGCGCAGGTCTACCCAGACGACAAAACCTTTATCCCTTGTCTTTTGCACCCATCCCGATAGGGTGACTTTAGTATCAATATGCGATTCACGCAATTCTCCGCAGGTATGGCTTCTGTACATTGGTGTTTGATTTAAAGGGCAAATGTAAGAAGATATGATGTTATCATCTAAAAATTTAGAAGTATCATTTTCTTTGGTTTTTTTTCTGCCAAAGGAAACGAATAGCAGAAGTAGATTGATTACAAACTTAAAAACCCTGATGCACAACATCAGGGTTTTTAAATTTAATACGGGTTTGCCAATATTAGTTAAGCGGCCGTATCCAATGTATTCCCTTTCTGATTTTCTGTTTTTTTATCTTTGTTTCCCCGCAATCGTAACTTGATGCGGTATATGATATTAAATAGCACCGGAACAATAATCAAGGTCAAGAAGGTAGCCACGATCAAGCCGAAGATAACTGTCCAGGCCAATGGCCCCCAGAAAATAACGTTGTCGCCTCCGATATAAATTTTTGGATCGAATTCGGAAAACAGCGAAAAGAAATCAATATTCAGACCTATCGCCAACGGAATAAGACCTAAAACCGTCGTAATCGCAGTTAGAATTACAGGTCTTAGCCTCGCTTTACCCCCTTTTGTTATGATTTCGGTAACCTGTGGCATGGTCAGAAGGTCTTTATCTTCCATATCCAAAGCCACTTTTTTACGGTCGATCAATATCTGGGTATAGTCGAGCAGCACAACACCGTTGTTTACCACGATTCCCGCAAGGGAGATAATCCCCATCATGGTCATCATAATAACGAAAGACCATCCTGTTAGCATTAGTCCGCCAAAAACTCCGATAAAACTCAAGAAGATGGCGATCATGATAATAAAGGGTTTAGAAATACCTCCGAACTGAAAAATCAATATCAAGAAAATCAATCCAAGGCCAGAGAAAAAAGCTCCGACTAAAAATGCCATTTGCTTGTTCTGCTCTTCGATTTGGCCAGTAAAATCGACTTTCACATCTTCCGGAAGACCTTTATAGTCCTCCATTTCCTTTTGAATTTCGGTAACGATTGCGCCTGCATCACTAAATCCTGGCTTTAACTGAGAATACACCGTAACTACCCTTTTATTATCGCGGTGTTTGATTGCGCTAAAGCCTGAAGAGTTCTTCTGGGTAGCTACGGCCGAAACAGGAATCTCTCTAATTTTCCCTGATGCCTGGTCTCTAAATATGATATTCTGGTTGAAAAGGGCACTTTTATTATATCGAATATCTTCATTGAAACGAATGTTGATATCATAATCTTCTCCATCAACTTTGTAAACACCGGCCTTTTCACCAAAAACAGAACGCCTTAATTGCTGGCCGACCTGACTTACGGAAACCCCAAGCTCTCCTGCTTTCTCTCTATCGACTACAACCTGCATAGAGGGTTTCCCTTTGTTCACATCGATTTTCAGCTCTTCGATACCTGCAATATTCTTCGTGTTGATAAAGTTTCGAATGTCCTCGGCGGTGTTGATCAGTTCAGTATAATCTTTGCCTTCTAATTCGATGTTGATAGGGTATCCTGCCGGGGGGCCATTAGCCTCTTTTTCAACGGAAATAGCTACTCCAGGATAGATTCCGGTCAATTCTTTTTGGATTTCGGCGCGAAGTTCTTCCGTATCCAAGCCGTTACGATATTTATATTCGCGCATTGATACTGTTACCTTACCTCTGTGCGGCATTTCTGCACTCGAACCACCATCGGTCTGTGGATTTCCAGCTCCTTCACCCACTTGTGATACTGCGGACTCCACCAAATAGTTATGTTCGCCATTGGTATACTTATCGCGGTTAGCTACCGCATAGACCCTTTTTTCAATTTCCTTGGTCAGCTCATTTGTTTTTTGAATAGATGTGCCCTGCGGATATTCGATATAGGCATAGATTTCATTGGGCTTGTTGTCAGGGAAGAACTCGATTTTGGTTCGACCACTTCCTACTGACATTCCGAACAGCATAAAGACCGCTATCAATAAGAAAAAGGTACTCCCAAAATACCAATACACATTACCGCCCCTTAGTGCATGTTTGATGCGCCGCTCGTACCAATTTTCAAAACGCACCATGGCGTTGTTCTGAAAACTTGTCGACCATTTCTTTAAAACATATTTATAGACCCAGAATAGTAGCGCCGTTAAAATCATAACGCTACCTAGCCCGCGCATGGCCCCACCAAAAATTAGTATGAATGTACCGATACCGCCAAGAATTATACTGAGACGGATCAGCTGTTTCAATTTCAGTTCTTTTTCCCCGATTTCCATGAACTGGGAAACCAGCATGGAGTTCATGAAAATTGCCACGAAAAGAGACGATCCCAAAACAACCGAAAGCGTAATCGGGAAATAGATCATAAACTGCCCAAAAATTCCTGGCCAAAGTCCGAGTGGTACAAAAGCGGCCACCGTAGTTACCGTTGAAATGATAATCGGATATGCAATCTCGCCGATTCCTTTTTTAGCGGCTTCGGTTCGCGACATGCCTTCGCTCATCAATCGATAGACATTTTCGACCACAACGATTCCGTTGTCGACCATCATTCCGAGACCCATAATCATTCCGAATAGAATCATCGTATTCAGCGTATAACCTAGAAGATTCAGAATCATGAACGACATGAACATGGACATCGGAATTGCGAAACCTACGAACAGCGCGTTTCGAAACCCAAGGAAGAACATTAAGACGGTAACTACGAGAATAATTCCGAAGATGATATTATTGACTAGATCATCGACTTGATTCAAGGTTCGCCCAGAGGAGTCATTGGCAATGGTAATGTTCAAATCTGCCGGATAATAATTTTCTTGGGCCTCCTTTACCAATTCCCTGACTTTGGTCGTGGCCTCGATCATGTTCTTGCCAGATCGTTTTTTGATATCCAACATGACAACGCTTTCACCAAATTCCCGGGCATATGTTGTCTTTTCTTCCTCATCGAAAGTGACTTTAGCAATATCCTTAAGATACACCGCACCGCTTTCAGATTTTACAACAAACTCGTTCAATTGCTTGGGGTCTTCTATTTCTCCAATAATACGAATGGTACGACGCTGGCCACCCGACTCGATGTTGCCGGCGGACATGGTCATATTACCATTGCCAATAGCACTCAGCACATCTTGAAAACTGACTTTTGCGGCCATCATTTTATAAACGTCGACAGCAACTTTTACTTCTTTTTCCTGCGCCCCACGAATGCTCACTTCTTTGATCTGCGGAAGGTCTTCAACTTCATCTTGCATGTACTCGGCAAATTCCTTTAATTTACCTACAGGATAGTCACCGGTAAAGTTTACGTTCATGATCGGAAAGGATTCCGAAAGATTGAGGTCAAAAATGTTGGGCTCTACCTTGGCGTTATTGAACGTGGGCCAATCTTCACCAGCCTTTTCGCCATCGACCTCATCCTTGACTTTTAACTTTGCCGATTCGACTGTGAGTTCCTCATCGAATTCCACAGTAATAATGGAATAATCTTCTTGAGAAGTAGAAGTTACCTCCACCACATTACTGACATTTTTCAAACGTTCTTCAAGCGGATCGGTAATTAAACGCTCTACATCTTCTGCCGTGTTTCCGGGGTAAGGGGTACTGATATATACCTTCGTCTCGACGATTTCGGGGAAATCTTCGCGTGGCATGGCTTGATAGCCTTGAAACCCAATCCATAAAAAAATGGCTATCATCACATAGATTACCGAGGGATTGTCAATCGCCCATGACGATAGCCGGAATTCCTTATCTGCGTTCTTCTTTTGTCTGCTCATTGTATATAATCGTTAATCTTTGCCAAGCATTTAGTATCTGTCCAATACTTTCGTCTACCGTCTATTTACTAATTTAATATTTGTACATTTTGACCATCTTTGACACTTCTTGCACCTTCCTTTATCAATTCATCTCCATTAGAGATACCTGTGAGGACTTCGACAACGCTACCTTGTGTTTTGCCGGTGATAATAACCTGTCTATGCACAGAAGCACGATTTTCAGTGCCAGATTGTTTAGCAATATAAACGTATTGGTCACCTTTGGCGTTTTCAGAAATAATGCTCTGTGGAATAACGATAGCTTCATCACTACTGTAGTCATTGATGTTGACCTTCGCGGTTAAGTTCGGCTTGATATTTCCTTTTTTGTTGGGTACGGGAATCTCCACGGTAAAAGCGCGATTATTGGGGTTGATAAAATTGCCGGTCTGACGAATCTTTGTGTGAACCGTATCACCTAATACCGGAAAGTATACCATGGCATCTTTACCACTTGTTATTCCTCCCAAATAATTTTCAGGAACATCGACTTCGATATACATATTCGATAAGTTCACGATTCTAAATACTTCAGAACCTGGACCTGGAGAAACCACAGTGCCCTGATCCTTTATGACATTGTCAATAATTCCAGAAAAAGGAGCCCTTATCTTCGATTTCCCTAATTGGCTTTCGGCCTGTTTCACAAAATTTTCATTAGCCTCATATTGCGCCTTTGCCTGAAGGTATTGTATCTCGGACCCTATTTTCTGATCCCATAAACGCTTTTGACGTTCAAAAGTGGTTTTTGCCAATGCGGCCTGCGTTTCCAATTGCGCTAATTGACTGCCCATACCACCGTCATCGATAGTGGCAAGAAGCTGGCCTTTGCTAACACGTTGCCCCTCTTTTACGTAAACACGCTGCAATGTGCCGGCCATTTCTGGATAAATAAGAACATTTTGCTTTGTTTTTACACTGCCTTGAAGTTCAAGTAAATGATCGAATTTTTGTGCTTTGGCTTTGATTGTTGTTACCAGTGGTAATCTCTCCTCTCCCGATTTCGTGGCAATTGCCGAGTCCAATAATCTTATATTGGCCTCAAGTTGTTTCTGTTGGTCCGAAATTTCTGTTTTTTTGGTCCGAAGGTCTTCAAGATTTCCCGAGGCTATTAAATTACTTACGGATTGTTCTTTTTCGCTCCCGCAGGAAACTAGCAGAATCAATACGGTAAGAAAATAGATTATGTTTCTCATTTTACTGTATTTTTTTCGTTGATGTATTTTTGTAAAAATCATTAATTGTTCAATATCGTTTCTAAATTCGTTTTGCTATTGATGACTTCTATCATTGACTCTAGGTAGCCTTCTTGTGCATCATATAACTGCGTTTGTGCTTGGCGTAATTCAAAACTAGTGGCGATACCTTCTGAATATTTGATTTGGTTTTTATTTTCAATCCGTTCGGCTAAATCAAGGTTGTTTTTTGCCGTATCGTATTGTTCAATAGTAAAAATATAATCACTTTTGGCCCTCTCCAATTCTAGGCGGATTTGTTCTTCTGCTTGTGAAAGTTCTGTTTTAGACTTTTCCAAAGCGATTTTCGCCCTGGCCGTGGTAGCATCACGCTGACCCGAACTAAAAATAGGTATTTTTAAATCTAGACCTAAAATTGACGAACCAAACCAATCTTGGCCACTTTGAAAGAAGCTGAAATCATTCGAAAAGGCAGAAGAACCGTAGTTAACGAAGGAGTTTAGGCTAGGTAAGGCCCTGCTCTTGGCAAGCTTCAACTCGTAAAACCTTTGTTCTGTAAAATTTTGGGCCAGTTTGTAGTCGACATTGTTTTCTAAATCGAACTCGGCTTTCATCAAATCAAAATCGATTTGCTTCAAAACAAGTTTGTCAAGGTTTTCTTCCAATTGTGTTGGTGCGTCGAGGGCGATACCCATAATCAGATTTAACATTTGACGGGTAATGCCTTGAAAGCGAATTGCATTTTTAAGTTGATTGTCTATTAAAGATAAGGTTATCTGTAGTTGTTCAACGCTCTCTTCATCACCTAAGCCGTTTTCAAACAATTTGGTGGTCTCGAAAAGGTTTTTTTCAAGATTGACCTTGTTCTTATCCAATATAAGAACACTTTCTTCCGCTAATAACATATTGCTATAAGCCTCTACCACAGCAATAGTAACCTCTTGATCTGTTTTTTCATTATTGTAGGCACTATAGTTCAGAAAAGACTTTGTGGCCTGCACCCCTACAATATAGGAACCATCAAAGATTTTCTGCGTTAATGTTGCCGTAGCAACCATCGATTGGGGCTGCCCGAACACGACCGGAATGAAAGTACCCGGTTCGCCACCTATAACTTCTCCCGGAATAAGGGAAACCGGCTGTTTTAATTGGTTTTGATAGCCTACGGCCCCATCTATTTGAGGCAGTCCGCTGGCAATAATTTCCCATTTCTGTTTTTCGGCATCGATAAGATCTCTATCTGCGTTGATGGCGCTATAGTTATTCTCTAGGGCAAAAGCAATCGCCTCTTCTAAAGTGAAACTGTAGGTCTGCTCTATAGGATCTTGAGAAAACCCTAGTGACATGGTGAAAATCGCTAAGAATAGTATAAAATAATTTCTCATTATCCCTGGTTTGAGTTGATGATTGAATTCAATATTTTTCTTCCTTTTGGAGTTACTATTCCCCTGAGGTGGTATTCCAAATAGTCATCCATTAGTTCAGTAATAGGAAATTTTTCAATTGGAAAAAATTTCTGGTCTTTGATGTTGATAACACCGGTGAAATATATTCTTGACACAAAGTCGATATTTAGATTTTCGCGGTAAATACCTAGTTCAATTCCTTTTTTTAGGTTCTCTAAAACGCAATCTTGCATCACTTCGAACTGTTTATGCTTCAAAGACACATGAATTTTAGGGTAATATTTTTGCAACTGATACTGTGGTGATGATTTTTCGTTTTTCAGATGCAACATTACGAATTTCTTTATTTCGTACAGTTCTTCGATGGGGTTTTTATGTAAGGAGCATATGTAGTCAATACCCTCGGAAATATTACAAAAAAGATGCGATGTACTTTCTTCGACCAAACTTGTTTTGTTCTTGAAATGGGAATAGATAGTTTTCTTAGAAATACCCATTTCGTTGGCCAAATCGTCCATGGTGACGCTTTTAAACCCGAGGCTCAAAAACATATCAGTCGCTTTTTCTAAAATCTTTTTCTTCATACTCGGCGACAAATATACCTTAGGAAACTTTAAAAACGTTTAAAGTTTCCTAAGTTTTACATTTTTTTAACACTGCCTTATGATGAAAGTCATGGTTTTTCTTGCTGTTTGCGGTCTACAAAATTATTAAAGGCGTTTTCTCCTTCCTCTTTCCAGAAGTCATCATAGAATTCCCATTTGGAAAAATCGCTTTTACAGTTATCCCATCTCCGGCCCTTAAAACGTTTATATGATTTTTTGGATTCCTTTTTATGGCCTTTCCCCTCAAAGTTGCCAAACAATAATTTGGCCATTACAAGTATGCCAACAGCTTTCCAGTAGGTCAGAACCGGTAAGCCGAAGACGTCTGGCATGAGCCAGTTCCACAACAACATGAATCCATAACCGAACAGGAGTATAAAAAAGAGTACGGCAATAATCATAAATACTACTTTGAAAAATCCGTGAAAGAATTTTTCTGCTTTGTTCTTGACTTGATGTTCAATATACTCTTCCATATTTTTGAGATTTTAATTTATATATTGTTTTTTAGTTTCTAATTCTTTGAGCAAAATCGACAATGCGCGATGTCTTCTAGACATCAGTGTTCCTAAAGGAATTTGTGTTTCCTTCGACAATTCCCTATAGGTGTAACCTTCGAAATCTATTGCGACTATAATGTCTCTATGTAATGGTTTAAGATTACCAATCGCTTTCTTGAGTTCCTTTTTCATTTCTTCGGAATACTCATTATCCGTTTTTCCATACAGCAATTCTGTAAACTCGAACAGGCGTTTTTCCATATCCTCCTCAAGACTGGTTTCTTTCTTTTTCTTTCGCATTAGGTCAATGATTTTATTGCGAACCGAATTGTACACAAAACCGGCGATATTGTCGATGGGTGATAGGCTGTCTGCACGCGAGAAAAGCTTCAGGGCAACCTCTTGAACGATATCTTCGGCATCACGATCCGCTGTATCATCGATTCGAGATTTTGCATACGCTTTGAGCGAATGATATTCATCATCGAAGAATGACCTTAGGTTTTTATAATTTTCTGAATTGGTTGGCATTCAAAAGTGGTTTGCAAATAGCTTCATTAATAAAGACGATACTTTTCAAAGCTATTGCATTTTTAGAACTCTTTTTTTGATATTCATATTTACGGGTAGAAAATAGTACCTATGGGTTTGGTTTGATAAAATGGGTGTATTTTTGTCAAAAATCGCTTCTAAACAGGCTCTTTATGCATTCCGTCGAATTCTACCGCAACGAGTTTATTTCTTATCTAGAGCTGAAAACCAAGACCAAAGAACCTAAAAACCTATACGAGCCGATAACCTATATTCTAGGCTTGGGTGGAAAACGGTTACGTCCGGTACTCACTCTGCTTTCTGCTGAAATTTTCGGAACCGATTATAAACATGCTTTGGATGCCGCTTTGGCAATAGAGGTATTTCATAATTTTTCATTGGTACATGATGACATTATGGATGACGCCCCATTGCGACGTGGTAAATCGACCGTTCACGAAAAATGGAATATAAACACCGGAATTCTTTCAGGCGATGCGATGCTTATTACCGCTTATCAGTTGTTCGAAAACTACAACGGAGACACCTTCAAGAATTTAGCGAAATTGTTCAGTAAGACCGCTTTGCAGGTATGTGAAGGGCAACAATATGATATTGATTTTGAGGATAGGGACGATGTGACCCTACCCGAATATCTGAAAATGATCGAATACAAAACAGCGGTATTGGTTGCCGCGTCCTTAAAAATGGGGGGAATTATTGCCGAAGCTTCCCTTAAAGACCAGAACGACATCTATGATTTTGGTTTAAATCTCGGTATTGCCTTTCAACTGCAAGATGATTACTTAGATGCCTTCGGCGACCCGAAAACCTTTGGAAAGCAAGTTGGTGGGGATATCATTGAGAACAAAAAAACCTTTCTCTATCTGAATGTTCTTGAAAATGGAACGGCCCAACAAAAAAAGGAGCTATTAGATATGTATTCGATAAAGCCACAAAACTCATCTGATAAAATAGTCTCCACTAAGGAAATTTTCGAAGAAAGTGGGTCGGCAGAACAAACGAAATTTGCCATTGCCGGGTATACCAAAAAGGCTTTTGCCATTTTAGAAAAGCTAGATGTATCTGCTGATAAGAAAGACCTGCTTCAAAATTTTGGAGAGAACTTGATGCGCAGAGAGGTTTAAGTGAAGGAATATAAAACATTCTTCCTCTTTTCAGGCAACCTTTTTTATTTTTTGAATCTTCAATGTAAAATCAAAAGATGAAAACATATCAATTATCAATATTCTGTATACTGCTTATGATTTTGGGTTGTTCAAAGAATGACGACGACGATCTAAAGCGGCAGAATTCCGAACAACCTGATATACCGGAAGCCATCTCGTTTGACCTAAACGAAGATTCGGTAGATGATTTTACCATAGTATATTCTGAGGGCGTTTGGGACGGCGTCGGGGCAAGTGGAGGTGTTTTTTCAGGGAAATTCAGGCCTTTGGGCGAGAATAAAATATTGGAAGAATATGAAGAAAATGTGTCGACATCTTTTCTTTTTGCGCAAATGGGCGACTCGATTCAAAGGCAAGCGACATATCCACAGAGCTGGACTTATCTTGGTTGGTTTACGAGTTTGTTCCAAGGAGGTGACGGTATTTGGTCAAAAGAATGGCAAATCGAAAGCGAAAAAACCTCAAACCCTTACTATGTGGGCGTTGGAATCTGGGAAGAGGATATATTTTTAATAGGTTGGCTAAAATTGGAAATTGATAAAAAAACAGGAAAGATTGCCGTTAGCGACCATGAACTTTCAGAAGATGATTTTATTTTAATAAATAGATAAGTACATACTCTTACTTAGAATATCAGTTCGCTACATATGGAAAAGATCGCTTCGAAATTCAAAAACGTCCATGCTCAACATTGACGTTCAGATGGGGTATTCGTTTATTGTCAACAGATTTTGATTATTTCGTCTTCACCATGACATCGTAAACTTTCAATTGCCCTTCAGAGTACTCTCTAAGCTAAATTATGTAAATTTAGGGAGACAATATCATGGTTATGGAGAAAAACAAAAGAAGGGGTTTTATAAAGAACACTATTCAGGCAGGAGTGGGCCTCTCTCTGCTTGGTGTCGAAAATGCTAACGCTACCGAAGCCAATGCACCGCGGCCACGAAAAATAAAAAAGAATGTAAATCCGAAAAAAGTAGTAGTTGGTGGAGCAGGTATAGGCGGACTGTGTACGGCCTATGAACTTATGAAGCTCGGCCATGACGTTACGGTTTTGGAAGCATCGGGAAGGCACGGCGGTCATGTGTTTACCGTGCACGATGAACTTTCCGATGGCTTATATGGTGATGGAGGCCAAGAACATATTACCAAACCAGGTTACGAATTGTACTGGCACTATATTCAAGAGTTCGGACTTACCGCACTTCCGTATGAACGAAGAAAAAATTTACTTAGGAACATCAACGGTACGTTTTATGATCAAAAAGAGCTAAACGACCCTTCTGTTTTGACAGCAATGGGCTTCAACAAAAAGGAAGTCGACTTTCTAGCTATACATCCGTGGGGGGAGTTAAAAAGACTCTACATTGATTCCTATCTTGACAAATTTGAAGACGAATACCAACCTTTCGGAATCGGATATGATGATATGGACACCATTCCTATTTCCGATATCTATAAAAAGGAAGGTGCTTCACAAAGAGCTTTGGAACGTTTAGGCGGAAATAACGCTTCCGCATTACATGAACTTTGGTATTCATTTATTCTAAAGAATAGGGGCGTGGCTGAATTTCCCATTGATGTTTATCACTTAAAAGGGGGCAACCAAATGCTACCTAATGCCTTCGCCAAAAGATTGGGCGCTCGGGTTTGGTTAAATCGTCAAATCACCTCTATTCAAAATGAGCCAAATAAGGTTGTCGTTCACTATAATGAAAACAAAGAGTCCAAAACTATTGAAGCTGATTACTATGTGAATTGTATTCCACCACCGGCGTTCAAAAAACTACCCGTCGAACCTGTCTTTTCGCCAGAAAAGCAGCACGCACTCGATAATATAACTTACGATTCGTACCAGCGATTTGTTTTTCAGGCGAGTTCGAAATTTTGGCTTGACGACGGTCTCGATACTATTAATATGAACTTGGGACATGCTGATCTTTGGGCTGTTTGGCAGTCTGCCGAAGAGGTCGATACCCATAGGGTAATAGTTTTGGGCACTGGGCCGGGGGGTATTTCACCTCAAAGAGCTCTTGCCGCATTCAGAGAAGTTTACCCTGGTAAAAGTGATACCATAGAGCAAGCTCTCGGTAGGGACTGGACCAAGCAAAAATATGCCCCTACCTGCGAACGGTTGGCTTTCCCCATTGGGGAATTGAAAAAGTTCTGGCCCGTAATCATACAGCCTGAAGGGCGAATTCACTTTGCGGGGGCCTATGCCGATAATTTGAATTGGGGTACTGAAGCCGCAACTCGATCTGCGAACCGCGTTGCGAAAGAAATCGATCAGGCTTAATCATGACCTATGTATTTTAGGCTCTATATTTTTATTGCATGTGCAATTTCCTTTTTGCCAATATCCGGTCAAGAAAATGAACCACCTGTCGTGAGGATTATTACCCCTGTAGACAACGGAAAATTTTCGTGGGGTACTTTGGTTCCTTTTGACATTAGTGTAAAGGACAAGGAAGATGGATACTCGGAATATGACGAAATATCAGCTAGCAAAGTAATTTTAACGGTTCAATATCTATCTGGTAGTGAAAAAGCTGCAAAAAACTTGAGCGAAGATTTCAATCGTACAATTGAAACACTCTCCTACATGGGTTCTTTGGATTGTTTCACATGCCATAAAGCCAAGGAAAAACTTATCGGTCCATCTTTTGCTGAAATTGCTGAACGATATGGCAATAGTACGGAGCCTGATGTACTTATTGCGCAAAAAATCCTAAAGGGCTCACAAGGAACTTGGGGTGAGCAGATTATGCCTGCACACCCGAATATTACCCAAGAAGAAGCTAATGAGATTGTTAATTGGATTCTGAAGAATGGTTCGGACGCCGATTTCAACTTTTTTTCGGGAACTAGGGGGGCTTTCAGAACCCTCAATGAACCTAATGGGAAAGACACGGCGTCATATGCGCTAAAGGCCTTCTATACTGATGAAGGCATAAAAGGGAATACGAAAAGTTCGAAGACAGGTTCGCACACAATACTATTACGACAAAAATGAAAGCAGGTTTATTAAGGTGTGCTTGATACCTCCTCCGCATAAATTTTTATGAGGTGTGACCTAATGTAAAACGAGGTTTCTAAACTATCGGTACTGTTCAGTTGTACCTTCATTGCTTCAGATGGGGTAACGGGCATATGGCAGGCGATACAATTATTGCCCATATATTCCATTTTCGAAGATTCAACCGAACATATTGGTGTACTACCGCTATGGCATGCCATGCATTTTTGATTAAAATAGGCGGTGTTTCCCCGTTGATTTTTATGTGGATTATGGCAGGTCGTACAGTCCATTGTTGGCGTCTGTTCGAAACATTTACTGCTTGTGAGAAGGCCATATTGATTACCGTGTACGTCTAGTTTATCGTTCGGTGTTCCTTTATGCGTATTTCGGGTGTATTCATCTAAAATGTCACCAGAAAGAAAGGAAAACGAATTTCCTTTCAAAATACGGTCGCGCGCTCCCGAATGGCACTGTGCGCAAACATCTAAACGCTGTTGTCTAGAAATGGAGTCTAACGGTAATATGAATTTAGCTGTTTCTATCTCCGGATTTTTTCGTTGGTAGACTACGTGTTTCTCCGAGGGTCTGTGGCATTTTTCACAATCTACACCATATATGATTTTATCCTTGTTATACCGATTTCCTTGTCCTGAAAAATCCAGGTTCGTAGCAAAGGTAACATGGCATTTTAGACAAGCGTCACGTATCGGTCTGTCCCTTCCAGCGAATGATGGAAAACCAGGGCTATTTACCCAACTGTCGGTTGGGGTATGATATGATGTTTGTAACTGAAATAGTTTTGCGTCTTCCCCCCAAGTAGCGTATGATTGCCCCCTCACCCCAGATCCAATGACAATGTCGAATTTTGAAGACGGCTTTTTTTCAGCCCTATTCTTGAGTAGCGTTTGCTGGTAGAACGAATCGGTCTTTCGTTCCATGGTAAACTTTACGTGCTCGAGATCTAGGATATTTGAACCCGATGCAAAACTGCCCAAGATATTTTCTTCTTTGGCCGTAGCGGATGTATTGTAATGTGCCGTTTTTAGATGATCGGTGTAAATGTCGGCGTGACATTCCATGCAGGTTTCCGAACCGACGTAGTGCTCGCCGGTGAAATGCGTGGCCAACGCTTTTGGGCTATAGTAATCAGATTCCAGGTTTGGATTTTTGCAATGGTATACCGAGGCAATGACTAACAATGCCATTAAAAATATTATACTGTTGAAGAAATATTTTTTATTTATAGCAACCATGAATCTTAATTCATCTGTCTAATTTTTAGGTTTTTTGGTGCCCCAAATAAATTTAACACCTCGCCTTTGTAAATACGGTATTATTTGTCCCCCTTTTCTAGAAGTTGGGTATTCAATTCTAACAACGGTTCTTTGGTAAAGCTTGAATCAATTAATTTTGATGGTTCACTTTTTAAATAAACCAACGACCCTTCAAAGTTTGGATATTTTTTTCTTAATGTATCATATTCGGGGTTTATTGCGTGCTTACCCCAAATTCCTAACATCAATTTTAAATTTTCTTCATCTTCCGGATATTGCCCTTTGTCATCAGTCTCCACAATCCAATTATCTAAAATGCGTGCATGTTTTTTTAATACATCGCTATATTCAGCATTTGTCGCGAGGTTATTTAATTCATAGGGATCATCTTTTAGATTATATAATTCTTCAGCTGGACGCTCGTCGGACATAAATCTATCTTGTGCGGTATTCAATTTTCCGTCATCGTGTAATTGATGCATTACTTTAACAAACTCAATGCCATCAAAATCCATATAGGTCGGTTGCGTATAAGGTCTGTCGGTTATAAAATTCCGAATATACTTATACCCTTTTGAGCGCACCGATCGAATTCTATCAATAGTAAAATCGCAACGATCTCTAGTTGAAATAACATACTCGCGTTTATCGGAATTATTGAATATATTTCTACCTTTCATATAGCTAGGTATCGAAATACCCGCCAAAGCGAGCGCGCTGGTTCCAAGGTCTAGCCCACTGATTAAATCTTCATTGATACTCCCTGAAGTCAATTTCTTAATGCTTTTGGTGAAATCGGCTATAATCAAAGGCACAAGTAAACCACCATCATATAAAAACTGTTTGTTTCGTGTAAGTCTCATACCATGGTCTGAAAAAAAGAAGACTATGGTGTTCTCAAGCAGGTCACTATTCGCTAATTTTTGAATGATTTCACCAACTTTTTCATCGGTTATTTGAATGGCGTCCAAGTGATTGGCATATTCTTCAACTATGCTAGGGTGGTCGGGTAGATAGGGAGGCATTTGTATTTTTGATCTATCTACAGGGGTTGTTACGTTATCCTTAAAGTTATCCGAAAATATTTCTTTTCCACCATACATTTGTATTTGCCCAAAAAAAGGTTGTTTGTCCCTTAACGTAGATAGATCTAAATGCACACCGCTTTTGCCGTATAATGGGTGTAATTTATAATCTTGAGTATACAAATCTCTTCTGTTATAGATGAAGTTGTAATCATCTTTGCCATTATTAAACGTGAAATACCCGGCATTTTTAAAAACTTCTGGAATTGTTTTTAAACTATCAGGCAAGTAGATTCCCGATTCTTTGGTTCTAGAGCTATGATGATTATGTGTTCCTGTAGTTGTTGACATAACGCCCGTTATTATACTAGAACGACTTGCTGAACATACTGGCGCAGGCATATACACATTTTTGTACAGAACACCGTGCTGGGCAAGACTATCAATATTCGGCGTTGCTATAAGTGTCGTGCCATATGCACCTAAAAGCGGTGCGGTGTCTTCTAAAAAGACCCATAAAATATTGGGTGGTTCTACGGGTTCTTCTTCTTCTCTATTCTGACAGGACACTAAAAGGAAACCAAGCATGCATAAAAAAAGCAAGAAGTCTACATTTTTTTTCAAATCTCGATATTTTTAATTCACTTTTATTAGCTGCATCATATCATCATTTTTAGCCACTAAAAGATGCTTTTGGCCAGCTACGGAAATTTGCTCCATACCCCGAACGTCACCCACGATTTTAAGACCGGATTCCATCATAGTTTTGGCAATGAAATTACCTGTACCATCTCCTTGCAGATACAATCCGAAACTGGCATCGGCTCTCGGCGTTTCTACTTCGGCATTGTAGAGATTACCTGCTAATACCACATCTAAATTGCCATCTGAATTAAAATCGTCTACAACGAATTTATTGATGCTCGAAATTTGGGCCAATTGTGGTAAGGGCTTTGCAGAAAATTTACCGTTGTCATTTTCCAAATATATACTCTCAAATGAGGTGATTTCGTAGCTTAACGATTCTTCCAAAAGTTTGGTGGTATAGATCTGTTTTAAATTGGCACTGGCGAAAGAATTATAATCCTTGAATTTCGATTTTATCGCTGGCATCTGTTGGGATGAACATTGACGGCCACGAACAGGAAATTCTGTTTCCCCTTTCTTATAGCTTAAAACGATATCGGAACTTTCATTGCCATCAAAATCATTAAGATAGATTTTGAAAGGTGCCGATTCACTGGCTGTATATTTGTAGTTTTTGCCCAAATTACCTAGAACAAGGTCTTGATCCCCGTCGTTATCAAAATCTCCTTTTTGAATATCGAACCACCAGCCCGAGGTATTGCCCGAAAGTAGTTGGTCTGATACGTCTTTGAAGGTGCCGCTGTCATTCTTAAAAAATTTGACCGGCATCCATTCACCTACGACTACGAGGTCTTCCCAGCCGTCACCATCAAAGTCTACCCAACTTGATGCCGTAACTAGACCAAGTGATTTCAATTCGGGGAGTACCTTATCAGTAGCATCGACGAATCTAGGTCTTTCGGGTTCGCTTTTATTTTCTAAAATATAGGAATCCACGGGGTACGGGTACTTTGAAGGCAATAGTCTTCCACCTAAAAATAGGTCAAGATCACCATCATGATCATAATCGGAAGCGGTTACATTGAGTCCACTGATTGTATTTTTTGGAAGCACACCTTTGGTTTGCCGGAATGTATTGTTTCCCATATTCATGTATAGGCGATCTTCATAGCCCAATGAATTGACCTTGAATTCATTGCCGCCACTGGCGATGTAAAAATCATTGTCTCCGTCATTATCGAAGTCAAAAATCAACACTCCCAGATCTTCGTGGTATTTGTCTTCTGCAAGTTGTGGTATTGTTAACAATTCGAAATTACCATCTTTATTTTGCAAATAAACTGCAGGCGCTTGCCCTACTGCGCCACCTACGATATAGTCTTCGGTGCCATCACCGTTAAGGTCACCGGTAGCCAGCGAAGGCCCCAATGTCGAGGTCCGATGTGGTAAGAGCACTTCTTTTTTAAAATCGGGATAATCGTTCTCCTCGTGCTTGAATAGATTCGCAGTGTCAATGGCAACCGTCTGAAATTGCTTTTGATCGTAAGGTGTTACATCGGTTGATGGGGTTTTATACGATTTCGTTTCATCAAAGTCAATGGCGAGCTTTTGGTTTGCGGCAACCTCGGTAAGTTTTGTCGTGAAACCATTGGGCCAGGCCACTGCAATGCTATCGGCCTGTTGGGTAGAACCAAGGCCAAAATGGAGTAGGGGCGTGACAGATGATAAATAACCGTGCACGACATTGTATTCTTGTACTTGCATGCCTTCGGAGGTATACACCGATACCTTGCTACCATTGGGTAATACATTGCTTCCCCCCTTTAAATCAATGGTCAATTGGTTCGTTCCGGAGGTGTTGTTGCGGTAAATGCTTGCAACATCCTCTAAATTATTGATGACCAGGTCAAGATCGCCGTCGTTATCGAGATCGGAATAGGCTACTCCGTTCGAGAATGTCTTTTCTTCAAAACCCCATTCCTCGGTTTTTTTGGTAAAGGTGAGATCTCCATTATTTTGAAATATATAATTACTCAATTTCTCCGACGGTAGTTCTTCAAGATATTTTAGTAGCTCTACTTCTTCTTCTTTGTTCCTATAATTGCTATCGTTCTCCATTTTATTGAAAAACTCACGGTGTTCGGCATAAAAGTCTTTGTTGTTGACATCACGTCGAATACCATTGGTGACGAAAAGATCTTTCCAGCCGTCATTATCAAAATCGGCGAGTAAGCCTCCCCAGCTCCAATCGGTGGAAGAGACCCCTGCCAAACGGGATATGTTGCTGAACATTGGGAGTTCGCCAGCAGCATTTCCATTATTTAGCTGAAGGGAATTCTGCATGTACTGATGATGTAGTCCGTACTTCACGGAATTATAAAATGCCTCAGTGTCCATTGCACCCATATTTGCCTTGGAACGGAAATTATCTTCCGCCGACATATCTAATTGGAAAATATCCATATAGCCGTCGTTGTTGAAATCGGCGATATCAGCACCCATTCCGAAAAATGAGGTTTGCTGTAAACTAGTGTTGATCTGGTTGGTAAAAGTGCCGTCTTGATTATTAATGAACAAGAAGTCAGGGGCATTAAAATCATTGGAGATAAAGAGATCCGTAAACCCATCGTTGTTGACGTCGGAAGCGGCGACCCCCAAACTAAGTCCGAAATTACTAAGTCCTGCTTCTTTGGTGACATCCGTAAAATGTCCATTATCGTTTCTGAAAAGCTTATCGGAATCTTCGTCAGCATGATTTTCGAGCATGTAGGCATAATACTCGATCGGGGCAATAAAACTTGTAGGAGGGTAATTTATGATATAAAGATCAAGATCCCCGTCTTTATCATAGTCAAAAAAAACGGATTGCATGCTTTGGCCATCGTAATCGATACCATATTCGGCAGCTTTTTCGGTAAATGTATTGTCTTTGTTGTTGATATAGAGCACGTTGTTATGGGGCGGATTCTTGCCGCTAACCGAGCAATAAATATCTAGATAGCCGTCTTGGTTAATATCGACAAAGGTAGTGCCCGAATACCATCGTGAATCTCCAGTTATACCGGAAGTTTCAGAAATATTCTCAAATTGCAGATTGCCTTTGTTGAGGTACAGTTTATTCTCGACCATATTACCGGTAAAGAAAATATCCTCTAAACCATCGTTATTGATATCCCCGGTGGAAACCCCACCGCCCAAATACATATAAGGGTAGGTAAAGTAGTTGTACTTATGCGTTTCCGTTAACGTATTTTTAAAATCTACCCCGGTTTCAGAAGCGGTAAGTTTTGAAAATAAGGTTTTAGGCTTTTGTTCACAAGAAAAGAACAGTAGGCCCAATACAATGAAACATAGCAAATTTTTCATCTCTTCAGTGGATATTCAAATTGGCATAAAATAAGAATAACCCCGACCGAAGTCAAGGGTTATTCAAATTTAATGATTAAAATCGGATACTATTAGTACCCCGGATTTTGAATGATAGACGGATCCTTATCGATTTCTTCCTGTTTTATGGGCATAAAATAGACGTGGTCTTGCCAAAGACGGTTCTCGAAAACGATATTGGTCGGTTTAAAGGTGTAATCGAACAATGAAGTATCTTTTCTATAATCTTCGGGAGCAACCGTTGTGCCCGGTTTTTGAGTGCCCTGAATCAAGACAGTCTGCACTTGCTGGTTTATAGACTCAGGTCCTTCGAGCCAGCGTTTCATATCGAACAGTCGGGCATCTTCGTTGACAAGTTCCTTATCACGTTCCCGCTTATACAGTTCCAATAGAGCATCACCGGATTCGGTTACTGCCGGTAGGCCGTTTCTGAACCGTAATCTGTTCAGCCATGCCTTGGCTTCACCTTCATCGCTGGTATTGATACTCGCCTCAACATAGTTCAATAACACTTCGGTATACCGAATATAGGGCGCATCAACTTTTTGCAAATTGTTAGGCCATTGTGCGGGAGTTCTAGGATCGGCAAATTTTCTAAAGTAATAGCCGGTTCTCGAGCCGTTCCAATCTTCAATTGGACCTTGACGGGTATCTACACCATTGACAATAGTGCCATCGGTAAACGTATAAAAGCCAGACTGTATTTCATTAAATTTATCGAACTTGACCACATCATCGGTACGCTCTTTCCAGGCGCCGCCGTCATATAGAATGCTAGCGTAGAATCGCGCTTCTCGATTATCATACGGAGCCGCAGCATGTGCGGGGTTGTCCCAATCGAATGCGGTGCCATCGGCAAAGCCATATTTTGAGACCAAAGCCTCTGTAGGCGTCGTTCCGGCCCATTCGTGATAACCGTTCGGGCCATGGTACAAAGCAACCATTCCTGGGCCTTGTGACCAGCCATCACCACCTGGGTATGTTCTAGAGTTAAAACCAAATTCCTCTACCAATCTTCCCCAAATAAAGTCTTGGTTTTCGTCGCCTTGAAGCCAGATATCCTCATAATTTTGAATGGCTTCTTCCTGCGGTGCTGGGGCAGAGTAATCTAATTTGTATCCGCTAGTGGCATCCAAAAGTGCTTTGGAAGCAGCTTTTGCAGTTTCCCAACGGTCAGTTTGTGATCCGCTTGTCCATCCAATCAATTCTGGATTGCTATAGGATGCAATCGTTGAAACCGTAGAAGCTTTTGACGGTTCATAAAGATCACTGGCTACATGGGTCAGAACCCGAGACCGTAATGCCAATACCGTAAGGGTATGGGCCTGGGCCTTGCTAGCTGGGGCATTGGCCAAGAGTGTTTCGGCCTTAACTAAATCGGCAAGAATTAAGTTCACGGTTGCCTCAAAGGTACCTCGTGGGTTGTTCGCTTCGCTATCTAATTCCAATGGCTCCGTTAAAAGCACGACCCCACCGAACTGCCGCATTAATTGCGTGTAATAAAAGGCTCTCATAAAATAGGCCTGTCCCAATAAGGGTTCGATGAACTCTTGTGCAAATTCGGCTTCATTTGCCTCAAGCTTCGAAATCGCGAGGTTAGCGCCACGTATAAAGGGGTAAATATCGGGCCAACTGAACCATTGCATGTCCATAAAGTTACCGGCAGGATTCATTTTACCCTCGGTATACCCATCTACACCACGCCCAGGGTGGGTGAAAACAGCTTGATCCGTAAACGCATCGGTCGTTTCTTCCCTAGTGAGCGTACCTGCCCATGTGCCCTGGTACAGATCCAATACAGCGGCCTCTGTCAATTTTGAATCTGACCAGACATTCTGTTCAGATGCCTGGCTGAGTGGCTCGGTTTCTAAAAAATCTTCGTTACACCCCACTAGCAGTAATCCGAAGACTACCAGTGTTGTGATTTTTAAAAAGTCCTTTTTCATAGTAAAAAATTTATAAAGTTAATTAATAGCAATTTTTTTTAAAATGTTATTTGCACTGTTAAGTTAACAGTTTTTAGCATAGGATAGGTACCACCGTTCGCTACGTTGCCGCCACTAACGCCTGTAGCACCATCATCGCCATCATCGCCATCGGCTTCACGACCGTTGTTAGCAAGTTCATCATTGTTTATTTGGGTAAGTTCCGGGTCGAAGGGAAAAGTTGTAATTGTAACCAAATTTGTAGCTGAAACTGCCAAACGTAAATTTTGTGCCCCTAGTTTTTCGATAACACTTTTATCGAAAGTATACCCGAATTCAAGATTTTTCAATCTAAAATAATCTCGGGTTATTAAGTAGGCGTCAGTCTGGTTCGAATACCACTGATCGCCCCTGTCGGCCAATCGAGGGCCATACGCATTCGGATTTTCAAGCGACCAAGCACGATCGCGAACCTCGCGTTGTACATTGGCTAAGGTGCCTGACATAAAGCTCCATTCATAATAGCTGTAACCGCCTGAAGCTCCGTTCCAAAACATACTAAAGTCGAGATTTTTATAGTTGATGGAGGTGTTCCATCCAAATTGGGTATCCGCAAAGGCACTTCCCCCTGTACGCTTTCTGTCTTCCGGTCCGATGGCACCGTCTCCACTAATATCGACCACTCGTGCATCACCAGGTCTTAATTCAGGAGTTACGCCACTGTAGTCAAGCGTTGCTGCATCGACTTCTGCTTGTGTACGGAAAACACCGGCATATTCGTATAGTAAAGGTCTTCCGATTTCACCACCTGTCTCTCGTTGCCATGGGCGATCCGCCAAGGCAGGCTCGTCAAAAAATACCAATTTATTGTTATTATCACTAAAACTGACGGTCACATTATAATTGAAATCTTCACTCCCACCGTTAATGCCCAACGCTATTTCATATCCCGAATTCTCAAACTCCCCGATATTCACTGCTGGTGCATTGATACCACTATATTCAGGTAAGGTTTTGAGAGGAACGGTCAGAATGTCTTCTCGTACATTTTTAAACCAGTCCAAACCCAGGGTAACCTTATTGTTCCAAAATCTCATGTCGATACCGACGTTTTGTGAGGTAGCGGTTTCCCAAGTAATATTAGGGTTCGCAACATTGGATTCAAAAGCAGTAGTAACTACAGACTCCAAACCGGTCTGCGATAGGTTATAGGTGTTCAAGTATTGAAAAGCATCTACATTATCGTTACCCAATTGACCATACGACGCCCGTACTTTAAAGTAGTCGAAAAAGGGTAGTGCTTTTTGAAAAAATTGTTCTTCAGTGGCGACCCATCCAGCAGATATCCCAGGGAAAAACCCGAAACGGTTTTCTTTTGGAAAAAGATAGGAGCCATCATAACGAAACAAAAATTCTACTAAATACTTTTCCTTAAAGTTGTAGTTGAGACGACCGTAATAGTTCAGACGAGCAGTCTCAAAACCGCTACCAAAACTATTTTGGCCCTCATTACCACCCAAATCGAGCTGTGCCAGCTCACTTGAAAGGAAAAATCGCTTAAAGGCTCCAAATTGTTGGAATTCGGTCTCCTCACGGGTAATTCCACCTAGTAATTTGAAGTAATGATCTCCGTACTGTTTTTCATAGGAGGCGTTTAACGTAGCGGTAATATCTGTCTTTGTGGAATGCTCTTGACGCAAACTTGGATCGCTCGGGCCTCTTTGGGCGGGCGTCAGACCTGAAGAATCTCTATTCACACCGTCCCAAGTGTAAAGCGTCCAAGGTCTTTGCCATAACTTTCGTTCCCTATTGGCCTTATCGTAAGAAACTTGAGCGCGAAACTGCAGGCCTTCAACACCGGGTACTTTATAGGTAAGCCCGATATTACTTTGTATGAAGTTGTTGCTTCTATCATCATAACCAGGATTATCTGTAACTCTTATCGCTGGGTTGTTTCCGTTTTCAATATCAGGTCCGTATTCTCCCGTAGGCCAAAAGGCTGGGAACCAAGGGTACTGTCGAATAAGATCTCCGAATATTGAAGCTGATCCTCTAGTGTTCTGATAATTTTCTTCTTGTCTTGAATAAAGACCGATATCTAAGCTTAAAGATTCACTTATTTTGACATCAAGGTTCACTCTGAGATCGAATTGATTATATCCTTTGGGCGCGTTCTTAAAGTTGACATCCTGTTGTAAATACCCCAAAGAGGCCAAATACCGAACATCTTCGGTACCCCCGGAGACTTGTAAATTATGGCGTGATATTGGTGCGCCCGTTGTGGTTACCTCATCCATCCAATCGGTATTCGGGTATAGCCATGGGTCCGTTCCGGCCGCTGTATTCGCGATTCTATCATTGGTAAAGGTCGGATTGACGACCTCCCCATTGTCAGCTCGGGTATACGGGGCTCCTCTACCGGCATTGGCAGCCTGCCATTCGGACACAGGTAGCTTATATACGTTGAGTACATTTACCAAATCCATATATTCTTCACCCCGAAGCATTTCAGGTACGACCGTAAAATTTTGCAGGCCCACAGTGGAATTAAGTTTGATAACTGGCGCTCCAACTTTACCGCGTTTCGTGGTAACAAGAATTACCCCATTCGCTGCACGTGCCCCATAAATAGCTGCAGAGGCATCTTTTAAGACCGATATACTTTCGATGTCTGCAGGGCTAATCCGTGCAATACCGCCTTCACGAGCCGGTATTCCATCAATAACGACCAAGGCACCGGAGTTGTTGAAAGTGTTTGTTCCACGTACCCTGATAGCCGGAGTATCAGCTCCTGGAATGGCTTGTCCCGTATCGATAAATAGACCTGGAACCTTACCTGAAAGTGCGGCCCCTAAGTTTGCTGTAGATGCTTTTTCAAGTTCATCGCCCCCCACAGAAGAAACAGCACCGGTCAAGGTTGCTTTTTTCTGGGTGCCATAGCCTACGACGACCACTTCTTCAAGATTTTGTACGTCTTCGTTCATTGTTACATCAATACTACTATTTCCACCGACCGGAACTTTTTGGGTCACGAAACCGATATATGAAAATACGAGAACGGCATCAGCACTTTCGGTTTCGATAGCATAAAGGCCATCAAAATCGGTCGAGACCCCTAAAGTGGTTCCTTCGACCACAACACTTACCCCGGGTAATGGGGCGCCCGATTCATCAGATAAGGTACCTGTTACGGCCGTTTGTGCGAGTGCTGCAGAAAATACGATTCCGCCTAAAAATAAAAATACAGTTAAAAAGGTGCGGTTTTTAAAGACGCAATTCTTCCTAAGGGGGTTTGAGTTGTTCATAAAGTTATAGGTGATTAGGTTATTAAGGACTAAATGTAGTTTTTTTTTATTTAAAACTATAAATTTTTGTTAAATACTTAGGGTGGAGCCCATCTTTTAACGTTGTAATACCCTATTCTATCAAAAGCACCTATGATATAGCATAGAATAGTCTATTTAACAGTGCGGAAATAAAGGGTTTTTTAGAGCATCCTAGTATGTAATGGATATCTTCTCGAAACGAAGTTTGTTCATCTAGAAATTTAAAGATTAATTGTGGAGTGCGATTTTTGAAAAGTGATTCGAATATGAGATGCCCACTTTCGTTATCATTGAAAAGTACATCAAGAAAAAGTAGATCGTAGTACCAGAATTTGTTCTTGAAGCTGAGATCACTTAACGGTTCCCCCGTTTTTATATATTCCAGAAGCACTGGAATTTTTTTTGTGGTACTCATAAACGTATAGCCGGTACTTGGTTTGGCCCAACCGCCCGCCGTACCGATATAACGTATGTTCGGAGTATGGTGTTCGCTAAAATCGTAACAGGTCATAGGAATGCTGCCCTGCTCCTTTTCGTTTATCTTGTAGTTAGCACAATTCAGGTCTACCTTAATATAATGGTCGATTGCCTTTTCATATTCCTCTTTCTGAAGGAGTACTTCGGAAAATAAAGTGTACTCTACCAAGGCTTCGGTCTCCGAAAAAGGAAGCACGTACATAAATCGTGTATTTCCTGTTTGGGGAATGGAGAAATCCATGTAAGTTGCTTGATCAACATCAAAGACGGGCTTGTCCGTTTTCACGAACCATCCCAAAAAGTGTTGTTGTAAAACAGGATATCTCTTTTGGTGGGTCGCCATTTTGTAGTCGAACATACTATTAAACACCTGTCTTGCTGTGTACTTCGAGGTGTCTGTAGTGATGAGAACTTGGTCCGATAAATCTTCGACTTTTTGTACGGTCTCTTGTTTGAAAGTGATATTCGGGTAATTGCTGATGCGCTCGAACAAGGACGTATAGAAATCGATCCCACGGACCATTTTATAAGTATAGGGCGCTATAGGGAAATGCTTGGAGAATTTTTGCCCCGAGAAATAGATGTGATTCCAAGTTCTATGTACTATACTATCAAATTGCCCTTCGCCCTTTTCCCAAAAGCACCAGGTTCGATCGTTGGTTTTTTTGGCATCCTTATCCACTAACAAAATGGACCTGCCCTTAAAAAAAGCATCCTTCCCCATGGCGTCGGCAAGCATTAATCCCGCAGCACCGGCACCGATGATGACATAATCAAAATAGTTCGTGTTATTCACCAAATTTTCAAGTCTACCCCGTAAAGTAAACCAAAAATAAGTATTCCAGACAAGAGCAAGGTTCTTAATTCAAAAGATAACGTAGGCCGAAGAAACCGCGAATACCTTGATTTGGTCCATAGACGTAGGATGGGTCAAAGGTTAGCGCATTGGGATTATCGGCTGTGGCCACTGCAGCACCATTGTTATCGAAAGTCACATTTTTATCGAATGGGTCGTTTGCACGAGCAATGATAAAGGGGTTACCCCTGTTTGGCGTCCAATTCAGCAGGTTTTTAATACCGCCATAGAATTCAAAATCTTTTATGCCTTTGTATGTGAATTGAATATTCTGAATACTCCAGGTGGGAGAAAATTCCTGTCGCGGATCATTTTCACCGAGTATTGGCAAGCGCATCGGACCATAGAGGTTTCCCGTGTAATCTACAGAGAGTTTGATACGTCTAAAATCATACGAAAAGTTCCAGGTGCCCGTAAAGCTTTCAGTCAGAATTTGACGTTCTGAAACACCATTTTCCGTTTGGCTTACATCCAAAAAGGTTGCGCCGAGTAAGAATTTGAATCCGCCAGGAAAAACCACATCGACATTGGCACTTACCCCCTGCGAAACCGATTTGCCATCTAAATTGTCATAAATAATAAGGTTAGGGTCGGTGTCATAATCGGGTAAAATGGCGTTGCTAAAATTGGTGTAAAAAATCGAGGCGTCTAGACCTATAAAAGTGCCGTTATCGGAATATATTTTTTTTAGATAGTTCAGGTTGAAGTTGAACGAGCGTTCAGGATTTAATTCTTCGGTAACTATAACATCGCGAGCACCGGTAAGTGCTGCATGTTCTTCGGTGAAAAGGTTTACTACCCGAAATCCGGTGCCTGCATTAAAGCGAACAATATCGTTATCGTTAATTTTCCAGCGATAGGCCATTCGTGGTGTAAAAATATTGCCATGTCGCTTGTCGTAATCATAGCGCATGCCTAGCAAAAGCGACTGTTTTTGTGTAAGTTCGATTTCATCCTGTACAAAAAGACTGGGAATAATGACTTCATCTGCAATTTCCGTTGCTGTTGTATTGTCGTCATAGTAATTGTAGCGAAGTGCGCTACCGAACAATAGGTCGTGCCGGTTCAATGTTTTATCCCAGGTTAGCTGTCCAAAACCGATACGCTGGTCGGCTAGATAGGGTACATCCCCATAAACGGAGTTTTGATTATGGTCGTTGTAGGAGAACGAGAAGAGCACCTTCTCTTCGATAGGCAGTTGGTACTTGCCCAAGACCTCCCATCTGCGCGTATAAATGCTTTCGCCATACACCTCATCGCCTCCTCGAAATTCGGGCGTCCACTGGAGTTCGCCGCCCCAACGGTTTTCGTAAAAGAAGCGTCCAGCGAGGGAAAGAATACGATTGTCTTCGCGTTGGAAATTCCATTTTTGAAAAATTGAAATACGGTCTTGAAGGGTCAAATCGGTAAAATTATCGCCATTATTATCAATGATTTCGTCGTAATTGAAATAATTGATTCCTAAAAGCATATCCGTTTTTTTACCAAAATTGATTTTTGCGCCTACATCGAGATTGTATTCGCCCCATCCGGTGGCAAAGGCATCCGCAAAAAAATCGGGAGCTTCCAAGGTGTTTTTTGTAATGATGTTGATGAGGCCACCAACGGCTTCACTTCCATACAAACTAGAAGCTGGTCCTTTAACGATTTCGATTTGCTTGATAAGCGAATTTGGAATGCCAGAGAGTCCGTACACCGTTCCTAGTCCACTTACGATGGGCATGCCATCAATTAGGACTAAGGTATACGGGCCTTCCAGACCGTTAATATGAATATCGCCTGTGTTGCAAACGTTACAATTAATTTGGGGGCGCACCCCGTTAACGTTTGATAAAGCTTCGAAAATACTGGCGGTCGGATTTTTTTTAAGGAATGTAGGGCTATAGACTTCCACCGGAACAGGGCTATCCGAGCGCCTGACCGCTTTTAGGGTTCCGGTTACCACGGTTTCTTCCAATTGTTCAGGGGCGGCCGTCAAAGCAATATGAATGGATTTGCTTTCGTTGGTCGTAAACCTAATTTTTGCACTAAATGGAAGGTAACCCAATACCTTGGCCCTTAACCGAAAGAGTCCTTCCGGTATGTTTTTTAAGTTGAAATTACCGTCCTCATCGGTGGCGGTCCCCAATGTGGTGTCTTCCAGATAAAGGTTCGCGAACGGTACTGGTATTCCATTATAGGATACTGTGCCACTCAACTGGGCTTCTTGGCCAGTCAGCGAAATATTTAGTCCCAACAGAAGTCCAAAAATGCAAAAAAGGGTGCGATATGAAGTCATTATTTAGATTTTAGCGAGTATAAATTAATTTTTAGACAAATCTAAATATTTGTTTTTAGATATAAAAATGTATTTTTGTTAAAATAGAAGATTAAGATGACACTTTCAGAAGAAGACTATATTAAGGCAATCTACCATTTAGGTAAGGGCGATAATACAACCGTATCGACCAATGCTATTGCCGAGCAGATGGAGACAAAGCCCTCTTCGGTAACCGACATGGTAAAGAAACTTTCTGAAAAAGGGTTGGTCAACTACAGGCGCTACAAAGGTGTGAGTTTAACTGAATATGGGCAGAAAATAGCCCTTTCCATTGTTCGAAAGCACCGCTTATGGGAAGTTTTTTTGGTAGAGCGGCTAGATTTTTCTTGGGACGAGGTACATGAAGTGGCCGAACAACTTGAACATATCAAAAGCGAAAAACTGGTCGATCGGTTAGACAAGCACTTAGGGTTTCCGCAAGTGGACCCCCACGGTGATCCCATTCCCTCTAAAAATGGAGAATTCAAAAAAGCCATTAAAAAATTATTGAACGAGGTGCCCATCGGCACCATTGGTATCTGTGTCGGAGTCAAGGATTCTTCGCCTCCTTTCCTCAAGTTTTTGGACAAAAACAAAATTGCGCTAGGGGATACCATTTCAGTAGTTGATAAAGAGGAATTTGATGGGTCGCTGCATATTCAAATTAGAGGTAAAGACATTCATATCTCGAACCAGATTGCTGCCAACCTCTATTTAAAAATAACAGAATAATATGCAACAGATAATTGACTATTTTGAATCTATCGACCCCATTTTAGCGGCTTTTTATGCCACACTTTTCACTTGGGGACTGACTGCCGCCGGTGCGGCCCTTGTATTTTTATTTAAAACAATGAACCGTGCCGTGCTGGACGGAATGCTCGGTTTTACCGGTGGCGTAATGGTAGCCGCCAGTTTTTGGAGTCTTTTGGCGCCAGGTATTGAAATGAGCCCGGGCGAGGGTTTTGTAAAAGTGATTCCCGCTGCAGTCGGGTTTTTATTGGGATCACTTTTTATTTTCGGATTAGACAAAATTTTGCCCCATTTGCATATTAATTTTAAGGAAAGTGAAGCCGAAGGTGTTAAAACACCTTGGCGTAGAACTACTTTGTTGACTTTGGCGATTACGCTACATAATATTCCCGAAGGTTTGGCAGTAGGGGTTTTGTTCGGTGGTGTCGCCGCCGGTTTTGATGGTGCTACCATCGGGGGAGCCGTTGCTTTGGCACTGGGTATAGGCCTGCAAAATTTTCCGGAAGGTTTTGCCGTCGCCATGCCATTGCGTCGGCATGGTCTCAGCCGAACGAAAAGTTTTATGTACGGTCAGGCTTCGGCAATCGTCGAACCTATTGCCGCAGTTTTAGGTGCCTGGGCAGTTATGACTTTTCAGCCGATTCTGCCGTATGCGCTATCTTTTGCTGCGGGTGCCATGATCTTCGTTGTGGTGGAAGAGGTGATACCCGAAACGCAACAGGATAAATATACCGACATCGCCACCATGGGCTTTATCGGGGGCTTTATTATTATGATGATGCTGGATGTCGGGCTGGGGTAGGAGATTTAAATGAAAAAGGGAAGCCAAGACAGTTTCATAAAACGTTAATTTTAGGGGGCACTTCATAAATCAGAACCTTGGATTATTTTTTCATTATAAAAATTTGGTGTAGGGTTTATCAAAACAATTAAATCAGTTAATAGTACAGAAAGAACCATATCTTGACCCTAACATGACGCTCCGTTATATGGCGGAGATGCTAGAAATACCTCCGAACCATTTATCGCAACTACTCAACGAGGGTTTTGATAAAAACTTTTCCGAATTCGTAAATTCATATCGTTTGGAAACTTTTAAATCAAAAGTTGTCGACCCATCGCAACGACATTTGACGATTCTGGCATTGGCCTACGATAGCGGCTTTAACTCCAAGACCGTTTTCAACACCTACTTTAAAAAGACCATGGGCATTACTCCAAGAACCTATTGGAAAGAAGTAATCGCAAATTAGTTCCGATTCTCAAACCCGAACGATTGGCTTTCATTCTACCCCTACTTTTGGGGTATATTAAAAACTAAAAGATGAAAGCAATCATAACTACAAAATACGGGTCGCCCGATGTACTACAACTAAGAGATATCGAAAAACCTGTCCCAAAAGACAATGAAGTCCTTATAAAGATTCATGCCGCAACCATTACAACCGCCGAGACGATGATGCGGACGGGATATCCACTTATCTGCAGACTCTTTATGGGTCTTGCGAAGCCCAAGAATCCTGTTTCAGGCACCGGTTTTGCCGGCAAGATCGAGGCCATCGGAAAAAAGGCGCAAATGTTAAAAAAAGGCGATTCAGTTTTTGGAGAATTACTTGTCCATTTCAGAACCTATGCAGAGTATGTCTGTATTCAGGAAGAGGGAATAATTGTCCTAAAACCTGAAAATATAACGTATGAGGAAGCTGCCGTTGTGGGCGACGGACATATAACATCTCTAAATGTTCTTAAGAAACTGGCAAAAATCAAACCCGGACAACGTATTTTGATCAATGGCGCCTCAGGAAGTCTAGGTACCTCGGCGGTACAGCTTGCAAAATATTTTGGGACTGAAATTACAGCGGTTTGCAGTACTAAGAACTTAGATTTGGTAGCATCACTCGGAGCGGATATCATCATTGACTACACCCAAGAAGATTTTACGAAAAACGGAAAGACCTATGATGTTATTTATGATACAGTGGGCAAAAGTTCGTTTACAAGTTGTAAAAGCTCATTGACCGAAAAAGGGGCCTATATTTCCCCTGTACTTGGTCTGTCACTTCTTTTTCATATGATAAAGACCTCCATCTTCGGGAGCAAAAGGGCACTATTTTCAGCCAGGGGAATGCTTCATGTTTCAACAATTCGAACTTTCCTTCAAGAAATCAAGCAACTTATGGAAACCGGTCAATTAAAATCGGTAATCGCCAAACGTTATTCGCTGGAGCAAGTCGCCGAGGCGCACCGATATTTTGAAACGGGACATAAAACGGGCAACATCGTAGTACTAATGTAAAGTACGCCTATAACCTTCATTTCAACACAAAACAGGAGAAGCTATTATAGGAAATTTGATATACGATTAAGACTTTAGCACAAACAACAATTAAAATCAAAAAATAACAATCATGAAAACATTCATTAATCCATCGCCAACAGAATCGAAAAGGGTTACTTTATTTTCCAACTTTAAAGACAGTAAGCGAATCTGTTGGACGGCATCACGTCAGCACCTTCATTAATTATTTAACAGCCAATCAGCCTCCAAATAGGGTAGACCTTCATCAAGTCTATCCCATTTTTATATCTTCTTAATGAAGTAGAAGCATTGTTTTTGAAACGAAACAAAAATTATGGTTTTATAAAAAGGTTGTTTTACAGCACTAAAATTTGGATCATATTTTTATAGCGACCTGCCTCCGACGACCGAGTTTCTGCCGAGAGCAATGCAAAGGTCTATTCAGCTTATAATCATACAGATGCCCCTGACGATTCGCCTTTGGTGCACTAATTACACATAAGATGCCGAGCAAGTTATATTAAAGAAGAAAAGGTAGTTTAAGTAAAAAAGAAAATAGCAATTAACTTTAGTCCCGATAGCTATCGGGATGGACTAGGGCTTCTCATAGTGCACGTCTTTGTTAGCCTTTCGTTTTTATCAGGTAAAAGCTATTTTTGGCTTGTCAGAGTGTTCCTTAAGTCAGATAGGTTACAGAGTTAAGTGAGGGGAGGTTTAGTCTATCCGAAATACCCGCTCAAAATAACTTCCTATTTCTTCTACCACTTCATCTATATTCTCTTCAATTTCAATTCCTGAAATCACACTGGCGAGTCTTTTTTTATACTCTAATTGCATCATTCTTCCAATTTGGATACGCTGCGCCTGTGGCGATCCAGCACCATGCATACTTTCGGTTAAATAGCCCACTGCGTTTCTTCCCATGGTAATATTTTCAATTAAACGCAAGGTGCGTACTCTATCTTCGGTATTTACATCAGCTTTTCCACGAAGATATTTTTTTAATAGCTTTCCAATAACTGGATGATTCAAATCTTTTTCCGACGGTAAGGTAGAGACCAAGCCGCCACCTAGGTCTTGGGCCAGTCGGCTTATTTCAAACGGAAGTTTGGTCACATGATGCTTGCATACGTTAGACAACATATCATCTGCCATATAATTACCCGATTTGGTTTGATACCCTTGGTATGAAGCCGCGATACCCGTTGCGTAGACAGTTTCGTTCAGATGGGTCATTTCAACTAATTTGTCTTTGATATGTGATGTTTTGGTCAAACCATTCATTTCAGCTATTGCGGCAGCGGCACCGATCAAAACGTCGCCAACACCCGACTTGCACACATAACTTCGCCTATGGTAATTGGTAAAACGTTCTACCAGCATTGCGGCATACTGATATTCACCATCCATAAAAATCAAGCTATTAGGAATAAACACGTCTTCAAAAATGACCATGGCCTCTTGACCTCCGTATTTCGCATTTCCTACATCAATAGTACCGTCTTCACTTCTGGTATCACAAGATTGTCTTCCGTAGATATAGGTGATGCCTTCAGCTTCAACGGGAACCGCACCAACTACAGCATAATCGCTGTCTTTTTCACCCAAACGCATTGTGGGCATGACCATCATATAATGTGAATTGATACAACCGGTTTGATGCGCTTTTGCTCCCGTAATGTATACCCCCTCGGCTGTTCGTTTTGTGATATGCACGAACATATCTTTATCTTCTTGTTGATGTGGCGCAAGGCTTCTATCTCCTTTTACATCAGTCATAGCACCCCCAACTACATAATTGTAGGTGTGCATTGTTTTTAAGAAATCTTTCATTCTAGAATGATAGGTTGTTCCTAATTCTTCATCCATTTCGAAAGTGACCGAATACAAGGCGTTGAAGGCATCCATGCCAACACAACGTTGAAAACAAGTGCCTGTGAGTTGGCCTAATTTACGCTGCATTTTGTTTTGTTTTACCAAATCTTCAGCGCTTAAACACACATGTAAAAATCGGCTTACGCGTTCTCCTGTAAAAGGAGAAATCACAGAAGCCAAATCAGGATTGCTTAGGGCCAAATCATATGTTTTGGCCAACGCATTTATCGAAGGACGGATGATTTTATTATCGACCGGATCTTTGACTTCTTCGCCAAATAAATATACTTTCAGGCTTCTATTTCGCAAGGAGTTGATATAATCTTCTCCGGAAACTATTTTCTTGGGATTGTTTTCTTCTTTCATTTTGGCAAATCAAAACTCTACACCTTTCTAAGTTCTTTTTTAAGAATTTTTCCCGTAGCACTCATAGGAAGTGTTTCCGTTATTTCCATAATTCTTGGGTACTTATAGGCCGCTATATTTGTTCTGGTATATTCCGTTAGTTCTTCTTCTGTGGCAGTTTTCCCTTCATTCAATACTATAAACGCCTTTATCTCTTCTCCCATTTTCGAATGTGGAACTCCTATCACAGCTACCATAGAAACTGAAGGATGTTTCATCATGACCTGTTCTACTTCCCTCGGATACACATTGAGTCCTCCACGGATAATCATATCTTTCGTTCGGTCAACTATAAAATAGAAACCGTCTTCATCTTGTACCGCAATATCACCAGAATGTAACCAACCGTTTACAATGGTTTTTGCCGTGGCTTCGCGATTTTTATAATACCCCTTCATTACATTATGCCCTTTATACAAGAGCTCTCCTTTTTCGCCAACGAGTACGGATTCTCCTTCCTCATTTACCAACTTCACTTGTACCCCCCAAACCGGAGTACCAACGGAGCCTATTTTTCTACCAATGTCTAATTGATTAAATGTCACTACCGGAGAACCTTCAGACATGCCATAACCTTCTAGAACAATAATATCAAAACGCTCCTCGAACTTTTTAAGCACCGGAACGGGTAAGGAAGCCCCACCTGATAGGCAACTTTTTAAATTCGATTTTATGCTTGAAATATCAAAATTGTTAGTATCCAGGTAATTGTTGAGTCCCCAGTACATGGTCGGCACTCCCGCGAATACCGTGACCTTGTATTTGTCGAGTGCGTTTAAAACTGTTTCCGCATCAAAACGTGGTAATAATATGGAAGTAGCACCCCTGTACAAGGCCGTATTCATCATCACGACCATGGCAAAAATATGAAACAGCGGTAATACAATGAGATGGATATCTTCAGATTTACAATTGAATAAATCAGCGCTCAAAACTGTATTTGCAAATAGATTAGAATGCGTTAATTCGGCGCCTTTTGGTCTTCCAGTAGTACCGGAAGTATATATGATAAGAGCCGTATCAGAAGATTTGGTTGCTACGGTATCAAAACTGGGGGATTGATTTTGCATGAGGCTTCCCAAAGTTTTTGTTCCTTCTATCGAGGAAGGCATATCACCCTTGGGCATAATCATGATAAAATGCTTACAAGCTTCTGTTTTTTGAAAACCTTCATAACCCATCTGCCCCATGGGTAAATCTTCCGTTCCCGTAAAACAGAAATAGGCCTTTGCATCACTATTTTCGAGATGATAATTGATTTCATCTGACTTTAGCAAAACACTTAATGGAACTACGACGGCACCGGCTTTTAGAATTCCGTTGTAAATAATAGGGAAATAGGGAAGGTTAAAACAACTGAGGGCAACCTTGTCTCCTTGTTGAATTCCCAAGTCGGCCAATCCATTTGCAACTTGATTGGCAGCGCCATTGATTTGAGCAAAACTGAGACTTGTATCCATAAAGGTAAAGGCAGTTTTGCTGGCATATTTTTGAGCACTATGTTCTAATAAGGAAGCAAGGTTTAGCATCTAATAGGTTTTAAGTTCGGTTTTCTAAAGAGAACAACAATTTATCGATTCGAAAGCTCTTGACCAAATCAACTGTCAGGTTATATACTTTGACGCATCAATCCTTCTTGCGCTACAGAAGCAACTAAAACGCCTTTTCTATCGAATACACTTCCTCTGGCAAACCCTCTAGAATTTGATGCACTCGGACTATCCATACTGTACAACAACCAATTTTGGATATCAAAGTCCCGATGAAACCAAATGGCATGATCTAAACTGGCATAGAAAGTTTTGCCCTTGTTAAGTTGCTCGCGATGCGGCAAAGTTGCGGTGGTCAATAAATTGTAATCCGAAGCATAAGCCAACAATTGATGTTGCATTCTCAAATCAACCGATGCTTTTTCGGAAGTGCGAAGCCACGTATTGAAAAAAGGCGAGCCATTTTTTGCTAACTGAGTCGTTAATTTCTCCACAGGCTTGAAATTGAACACCTTGGGTTGAATTGCTTTCAATTTTTGATATGCGCTTGGGAATGCTTCTTTTATTTCTTCCAGTTGCTCAAGGCTGGTGGTTAATTTTTCAGGGGGGATTAAATTCGGCATCGGAATCTGATGATCAACACCATCAACCTTTACCTGAAAGGATGCCGCCATATTGAAAATAGCTTTCCCATTTTGTTTTGCTACAACCCTTCTTGTGGTAAAACTCCCTCCATTTCGAATGGTATCAACCTCATAGCGAATAGGGTATTGCAAATCTCCCCCTAAAATAAAATAACCGTGTAAAGAATGTGCAATACGCTCTTCTGGAACGGTCTGGTAAGCTGCATGTAAGGCTTGCCCCAATACTTGACCCCCAAAAACCCTCCCCCAAGGAGCTTGATAATTTTCTCCTTCAAAAATGGTGTTATCTATTTTTTTAAGGGTCAGTAACCCTATCAAATCTCCAATTGTCTGCATTTAAAATCTTAGTTTAATAGGTTAGTGATGAAGTATTAAAAGTACAACTTAACAAATGCCATAACTAACCATTGACAACAAAATACCAATGATAATCGAGAAAAAATATACCTGTTTTTGGGTTTTTATAAAGTTTGTCAGTCGGTCTATTCCTTTGTTCACTAATGGTGACAAGGCAATGCTATAGCCCGTAATTGCCAGTTAAACCAGTTGCATGCCGAACTCTAGTAAAACCCAAAATCCGTCATACCATGATTGCAACACTTTCAATAGCGTCACATCGACCCAAACCATAGCCCCAATTGCGGTTATCAAGGTTAATATCAAGGCAAAAACAAATGCATCAGGCGTGTTTTTTTGAAAGATATCCGTCAATTTCTCGCCTAGTTGTGTAATCATTCTTCGTTTTGATTAGTCACAAAGAGCCTTAGCTGTCATGAGAATCCTTTTTTGAATTAGCCCTTCCGTCTTGGGTGCACGACTAAGTTCTTGCTAATAATATCGATATCTTGAATAATCTCATTGTATAACACTGTTTGTTTATATTACTATTATGAACATTTAGGTACATAGATTAATGAAAAGCAATATTTTACGGGCACCTTCTGGTAAAAGTGTCGGTTTAAAGAAGAACGAAAAAACAATTTTTGATAACAATTTAACTTATGGGTAGCGTTAATAGAATAGTTACTCCCCTTTCCAAGAATAATCTTTTTCTATACTCAATTATACCAAGGCAAAATTTACTTTTCCGATGCATTTGCATCTAGAACAGGAATTTTTTTTAAATGTCAGGAGAAAAAGATTTGTTGGTGATTCCATTTCAGTGTCTTTTTTAAGAGTTCCATACATTAACCTTATTATGGAACTATAATCGGGATTATATTTTCAATCCGCATGGGATTAGTTTTGATAACGCGATAAGATAAAACTACCGACATTGCTACCATGGACTTTATAGGGTACTTTTTTAAACATTCACTCCGAATAAGTAGCCGACCAATGCCGTCAATCCCATAGCGACCGTTCCCCAAAAGGTAATTCTTAATATGGCTTTGCCTATGCTAGAACCGCCGGTTTTGGCTGCCATTGCTCCTAAAAGAATTAGAAAAATTAAGGCAAAACCATAGAGGTAATATTCCAAATTTTCTAGTGGCAAAAAAATAGCAACTAAAAGTGGGAGGGCACCACCTACGGTAAATGCAGCCCCCGATGCCAAAGCCGCCTGTATGGGATTTGCTTGGCTTATTTCATTAATGCCCAATTCATCTCTAACATGAGCTCCCAAGACATCGTGTTCAGTCAATTCTTCTGCCACGAGTTGCGCTGTTTCTTTTTTTAAACCTCTTTCTTCATAAATTTGGGCCAAGCGCTGCAATTCAATTTCGGGCATTTCTTCCAACTCTTGTTTTTCTCGTTCAATATCAGCTTTTTCAATATCGGTTTGAGAACTCACCGAAACATATTCCCCAGCGGCCATTGATAAAGCACCTGCAACCAAACCTGCAACCGTTGCCAATACTACTGGTTCTTTCGTAATGCTCGCAGCGGCCACACCTATGGCGATACTTGCCGTTGATAAAATGCCGTCATTCGCGCCAAGAACAGCTGCTCTCAACCAATTACTTCGATGTATATAATGGTTGTCTAAATAGTCATTTAAATTTTCAGTATTATCAACCATTTTTTATGATTTAGTTTTAAAAATGTACAACGGGTTAAGCTTAAGTTAATCAAACATTCTGATCTTTTATGATTTCGCCCGAAATGGAACAGGACTGTTTTACCGTATTGAAAATAGTACCGAACTTTTCGATGTTCTTTTTGAGCAAATTGAGGTTTAGTTTTTCGTCTTGGCTGTAAATCAGCAATTCATACGAAATATGCTCCATTCTAGGCGGATGCTCTAGCCTTATAGCTTGTACAGATATAGTGGTCTTTTCATAACTGAATTGCATCAGTTCTGAAAAGCGTTCTACGTTTTTGAGAATGCAAGAAGCAAAAGCCCCTAAGAATAATTCAGCGGGGTTAGGTAGGTTTTTTTCAGTTTTTGGAGTGGTGCCAAAATTGATTTTTGATGCTCTAATGGAGATAGTCCCTTCGTTACCTGCGACAGATTCTGCTTGTACACTGTAGTTCATAGCGTTAGTTATTAATATGGTCAAACCGAGGCTTAGGTATCTCTCATAATATCGAAATGTACCGAAGTACGCTTTATGGTAATGGGCAAATTTACGCTGGGGTTTTATCAATACCCATGATAAAAGTCACAAGGGAAAACCCAACAAAACCCGCATTCCGATATTCCTGTAATACGCTTTATTGTGAAGATGGCTGTAGATGTTGGGTTAGGGTAGATTACTCTCCAAAAACATCAAAAGCCCCCTTGGTCAAAAAGGTATCGGATTCCGAAAATGCATCAGCATTTTTGATTTCCGTAAAGTCATCACCAGTATTTCCGGGTTGTATTTCAAGCGGCTCAAAAGTGTATTCCGTATCCATGGTCGCTGTGGTTCTTAGCACATAAAATTTCCCTTCCTGTTCTACAATGGCTTCGGAAGGAATGGCTTCCGCGATTGCGTTTTCGGTTACGATATTTGCATTGACGAACATGCCTGTTAAAAAGCTGTTCTCGGTATCCTCGTGTAAATGCCCATGTAGTTTGATTGTTCGGTTTTCACCGATGGAAGTCCCTATCAGATAGACTTCCGCTTCAAAAACCTGATCCGATGCCTCTGGTATGGTAAACTGAATGGGTTGCCCTTTTTTGATTTTCATGATATCTTTTTCGAAAACGGATAGTTCTAAATGAATGTGGTCGTTGTCGATAATCTCGAGAATAGGTAAGGCAGGCGACACATAGGTGCCCCTTGTTACGTTTATTTTGGTAATACTTCCGCTGATGGGCGCAAAAATAGTAGCTACAGAACTGATATTTCCATTTTCTACTTCAGAGGGGGAGATATTCAACATCGTAAGTTGTTTTTTGAGTCCGGTGTATCGGGCATTGGCGGTTTTGAATGCGCTCTCCGCTTTTAGAAAACTCTTTTGCGAAGTGATGTTTTCTTCCCGTAAGGTTTTTTGGCGGTCGTATTCCGATTGTAGGTAAGTGAGTAGTTGATTGACCTCCATATAGTCTTGCTGAAGTGTAATGAATTCTGGGTTTTCAATAGTGACTAACATTTGCCCCTTTTTTACGACATCGCCAATAAGCAAAGGTGTTTGTTTGATGTAGCCGCCCATAGTGGCACTTACCACCGCCCTATTTTCAGGCGGTACATCAATCATGCCGTTGGTTTGTATGGTGACAGGAAATGACTTTTCTTCGAGACTCCCCAAAGCCATACGGCTGTTGTTGAATTGTTCTTTGGTGATTGTGATCCCCCTGTCGGAGTTTTCAGTTTCGGTAGCCAAAGTTTCAGTATTTTTTTTCTCGCCGCAACTTGATAGTAGAATGACTTGCACGATAATGAGTGAATAGATTACGTTTTTCATGTTTTCATGTTTTTATATTTTGGCTTTTGGCTTTTGGCTTTTGGCTTTTGGCTTTTGGCTTTTGCGTATTTTGATTTATAAACTCAGATAGTTCAACTGAATTACCGTTTGATTATACTGATTTAAATTATCCAACCTATCGAGCTGAATCTCATTTGCGTTCTCCATGCTTAGAATGTATTGGAAAAAATCGATTTCCCCATTTCTAAAACTTAGGTCCGCCGTTTTCAATAGTTCTTCGGACAGTTCACTACCCTCTTCTTCATAATAGGCCAAAGCCTTAGAATGTTTTTTATATCGAGCTTGAAGTTCCGCGTAACGAGCATTCAGTCGGATTTCATATTCTTTGGATTCTTCCACCGCAATTTGCTCGGCGATTTTGGTAGCTTTAATTCGTGAAGCATTCCCACTAAAGAGTATGGGAATTTTGAGTCCCGCTTGATAACCATACAGATTGCCATTTACGGCACTATTGGTACCCTGAAAATAGTTGACGCTAATATCAGGAAGCAATTGTTGGGCCTCCTGTTGACGTTTGGCGATTGCCAAATCGATGGTGTTTTTGGAATAGGTCATTTCTGCCACTTCGTCAATATTTACTAGGCTTAAGGGTATTTTGCCAAAAAGCATAGGAGCAATATTTATACGATCCGGTATTTGAATTTTTGTTAACAAATCGTTATAGGCAATGACAACATCTTGCTGCGCTTGTTCCAGCGCAATTTGCAGTTGCCGTTGCTTTGATGAAGCCGTTATTTTTTCCAGATAATTGGTTTCTCCGAGTTCAAAACGACGTTTGGCCATATGCGCGAAGTTTAGGTAAAGACTGTCCAAACGTTTATAGACAGTTTCTTTTTCCTTGGCATATTGATATTGATAGTATGCGGCCGTCACCTCCCGTTTTAACCCCTTTTCTCGAATATTATAAGTGCTCTCACTTAGGGCGTAATTTGCCTTGTTCACTTTCTTCTTGGCAAAATACACGGTGGGAAATAAGAAATCTTGTTGAACCCCTAATACGTTCAAGGGCAAATCTCCAACGGATAAATTATTTTTGTCATAGTTATAATACAACTGTGTTTTGTCAAAATCAAAAGCATTCCCAATTAACGCATCTGATGCTTCCATACCAAGGTTGGCAGCTTTCAGACCTGCATTGTTTTCTATTGCCAAAGCTATTAGTTCGTCTAAGTTCTTCGGTTTTTCTTGCGCATTCCCTAAGGATGAAAAGGTAAGACCCACCAACACCAAAATGATACTCACATTTTTATTTATGGAAGGTTTCCACTTCTTGTTGTTCCGCTTTTCAAAAAGCGAATACAGCACAGGAAGCACTACCAAAGTCAAGAGGGTGGCGGTAATGAGTCCGCCAATAACGACAGTCGCCAACGGGCGCTGCACTTCGGCCCCGGCGCTAGTGGAAATGGCCATGGGTAAAAAGCCTAGGGCCGCTGCCGATGCGGTCAACAATACGGCACGCAATCGGTCTTTGGTGCCTTGTTTGATTAAAGTTTCCATATCGTCGAAATGTTGTTTTTTAAGTTCTTTAAAATGTTCGATGAGTACGATGCCGTTCAGCACTGCAATACCAAAAAGTGCAATAAAACCAACACCAGCTGAGATACTAAAGGGCATATCCCGTATCCATAGGAGGAAAACTCCGCCCACTGCAGATAAGGGAATCGCAGTATAAATCAGCAATGCTTCTTTGACGGATTTAAAGGCGAAATAGAGTAAAATAAAAATGAGCAGTAACGCAATGGGTACGGCTACTAATAATCTCGATTTCGCACTTTGCAAATTTTCAAACTGCCCGCCATAGGTGATATTATAGCCGATGGGAAGTCTTATGTTTTCGTTAATCAATCGCTGCACATCATCTACCACGGACTGTAAATCTCGGTCACGTACGTTGACACCCACAACAATCCTGCGGCGCGTATCATCACGGGAGATTTTGGCAGCTCCTTTTTGGTAACTGACCTCTGCGAGTTCGCTCAGGGGAATCTTTCCGCCCAAAGGAACATCTACATACAGGTTTTTAAGGTTATCAATGTCCTTTCGGTTTTCAGAATTTAGGCGAACTACCAAATCGAAACGCTTTTCGCCTTCGAAAACACTCCCGACGGTACGGCCTGCAAAGCCCATCGAAACCATGTCGTTGAGGTCTTGAATGTTGAGTCCGTAACGTGCTATTTTCGCGCGGTCATATTTCACGTTCATTTCCGGTAGCCCCACAATTTTCTCCACGGAAATATCCGCGGCACCTTCCACATTTTCGATGAGGTTTTTGATTTCGTTCCCTTTTTTGCTTAGAACATCGAGGTCTTCTCCAAAAATTTTGATGGCGATATCGGCTCTAACTCCCGTAATGAGTTCGTTAAAGCGCATTTCGATGGGTTGGGTAAATTCAACTTCCATCCCGGGAATAATCGCCAAGGCCTTTTTGAATTTATTGGCCAATTCATCTTTACTTTTGGCAGACACCCATTCCCTTTTTGGCTTCAGTACGATGATGACATCACTTTCTTCCATCGACATAGGGTCAGTGGGTACTTCGGCAGCCCCGATACGGGTAACGACCTGCCGGACTTCTGGAAAGTTATCCAATAGAATTTTTTCTATTTGGGTGGTAATTTCTACGGTCTTGCTTAGGGAAGTTCCTGTTTTAAGCACCGGTTGAATGACGAAGTCGCCTTCGTCTAACGTGGGTACGAATTCGCCGCCCATCCGTGAAAATAATACTGCGGTGATTACCAAAAGAAGGGCTGCCAAACCCAATACCAGTTTTTTGCTCTGCAAAGCCCAATGTATAACCGGTTCATAACGAGCATTCAGCCATCGCATCAACCGAACCGAAATATTCTTGTCAGATGGTTGCGAAGGTTTCAAGAATAATGAAGCCACCACGGGCACATAGGTAAAACAAAAGAGCATTGCCCCAATTAGCGCAAAACTAAAGGTCAATGCCATGGGTTTGAACATCTTGCCTTCAACGCCGCTTAATGATAGTATAGGAATAAAAACGATTAGAATAATCAACTGCCCAAAAATGGCCGAATTCATCATTTTGGAGGAGCTTTTGGCGCTAATAGCATCCTTTTCAGATTGTAATTCTGTGGAATTTAAAGCTGATAGTTCGGTGCTTTTTGCTGCAATTTGGAAGGCGGTAAATTCAACGATAATTACCGCTCCGTCGATGATGATGCCGAAATCAATAGCTCCTAAACTCATCAGGTTGGCATCGACCCCAAAGATGTACATCAATGAAAGCGCAAATAGCAAACACAAGGGAATGACGGAGGCGACTATGAGTCCGGAGCGGAAATTCCCCAACAACAGCACCACCACAAAAAGGACAATTAAAAAGCCCAAAATGAGATTCTCAGAAACTGTAAAGGTGGTTTTGGCAATGAGTTCGCTGCGATCCAAAAATGGATTGATGTAAACCCCTTCTGGTAATGATTTTGAGATGGCTGCTACGCGTTCGTTTACCGCATCGATAACTTGTTTCGAGTTGGCATCTTTTAGCATCATCACCTGACCAAGTACTTTTTCGCCCTCACCGTTTCCGGTAATCGCACCAAAACGAATGGCGCTGCCGTAGCCAACTTCTGCCAAATCTTTGACGAAAATGGGAATACCTTCTTTAGTTGTCACAACAATGTTCTTGATGTCTTCGAGGTTTTCAACCAAGCCTTCCCCACGAATAAAATAGGCCTGATTGACTTTTTCAATGTAACCGCCACCTGCGACGCTGTTATTTTTTTCCAAGGCGGTAAAAACTTCTTGCGCAGTAATATCCATAGCATTCAGCTTTTCGGTTTTGATGGCAACTTCATACTGCTTTAAGAAGCCGCCCCAGGTATTAACTTCTACCACTCCGGGAATTCCTGAGAGCTGCCGTTTAACGATCCAATCTTGAATGGTTCTTAAGTCTGTGGCATTGTAACGCCCTTCATAGCCAGGTTTTACATCTAGAATGTATTGATATATTTCGCCCAAACCCGTAGTTATGGGTCCCATTTTGGGAATGCCAAAACCCTCAGGGATTTTTTCGGAAGCTGATTTGATTTTCTCCGCAATGAGCTGACGCGGCAGATACGTGCCGAGGTCGTCGTCAAAAACAATGGTTACTACCGATAGCCCAAACTTGGTGATAGAGCGAATTTCCTGTACTGCTGGTAAATTGGCCATTTCCAGTTCCACTGGGTAGGTGATGAACTGCTCCATATCTTGAGTAGATAGGTTACGTGAGGTGGTAATGACCTGCACTTGATTGTTCGTCACGTCGGGCACCGCCCCAATAGGAATCTGGCTCAGTGAGTAAACACCGAAGCCTACGATAAAAGCAGTAAACAGAAATATAATAAACTTGTTACGTATACTGAAATTGACAATGTATGAGAGCATAATTCACAAATGAAATTGTTCAAACTATCTAAAACTAGCTTGAATAAAAATGATTAAAATCTATAGTGAATTATGCGTGCCGGGGCGGCTGAAAAAGCCCATCTTGGGCTAAGGAGTGATAGTAAGCTTGGTAAAAATAGTTCGAATTGCGGTCGAAGACCAAGTCAATTTCTACGGGATAGTCAGTTACTTGATTCAAAACAAAAGCAGAAAGCGAAGCTGCATTACATTGGTGCTGAAAGGGTAATTGCTCATGCTCTTCTTTTTCTTCTTGATGCTTTTGGCTGTGTTCAGTTTTGAGTTCACCGTAGTGTTTTGAGATAAACACTAGGAAATTGTCTCCATATTCCTCTGCATGGAATTGGGCGTGCTCCATTAGTTCATCTAGCTCTATTATATCGTTAAAATGGATATTGAAGCTCTGAACCAAGATAAGCAATGAAACCGCTATGGAGGTTAGTTTTATCATTTAACAGCGTAAAGATACAAATTTTAAACATGTGCAAGTGAGACCACGGTTTGTTGATACTAAGACAAGTTTATACGAACTTTTTAGATGTAATCTTCAGCAATCATTAGATTGACAACAAACTTCGTTTTCTATGACCTATTTTATAATTAAAGTGGTCTTATATATTTTGAATTGATATGTTTAAACGATTTATGGGTCGTTAAAATCAATCAAAAAGCTCTTTTTTTATTTTTTCCGGACCAACAAATTCCCTTAGATAAATAGTATTTGCGAGTTTTTTGCGGGACTCTTCCCTCCGTTTTATCATTTCAGGGGAAACTTGACTGGTATGGCATTTAAGTGATTCCATAGCTTTTTTTGCATCTTTTTCCGAATAGGCTATGCGCATGTTCAAAAAGGCAGAATCAATCCCGGCAAGTTTCTTACGTTCTTTTTCTTCAATTAGATGTGAAGGCGTACCTACGTAGTACAGCTTTTTGGTTTTATCCCAGACTTTGCTTATAAAAACTTGAGTTACCGAAGCTCCTACCAAGCGGTGATCCATATGAGTGCTTCCACCATCAGGCCCCCAAGTAATCAATGCATCTGGTTTTTTATCGGAAACAATGGCCTCAAGTTCTAGTATTAATTTTCGAGCATGGGGTACATGGCCATCATAACCTTCACCGGCCCGCAGTTGGTCATGATAGTCTAAATGTATCAGTTCTACACCAAGCTTTTCTGCCGCGCATTTCATTTCTTCTTTGCGCAGCGCTACAAGACCTTCACCCGCCTCATGATCTGTAAAATCATTTGTTCCGTATCGGCCGTCGGTACAGACTACGAGATATACCTTTATTCCTTCATCAACATATTTAGATAGAATTGGGGCAACTGTCATTTCATCATCAGGATGAGCAAAAATAGCCATAAGTACGCGTTGCTTGTCAGACTTCTGAGCTGTGACATAATACTGATTAAAAAATACTGCCAACAAAAAAGCAATACTCGACACCATATTTGAATACGATTTTTTCATGACCTGTTGATTATAGTTTTCTCAAAGAGATTAATGATTTAGACTTTTTTTATATAGAACACAAACTCGCACAGTGTTTTGCAATATAAAGCATTTATAATTAGGTATTTATAGCAATTTTTTATCGATTTATTTCGGCTATCAAGTTAGCTACCAAAGCTGTCCATCCGGTTTGGTGTGATGCTCCTACACCCCTGCCATTGTTTCCATCGAAATACTCGTAGAACAAGATGAGTTCTTTGAAATGTTCGTCGGTATATTTTTCTTTGTGTAGCCTATTTACCGGGCGATTGCCGTTTTCATCCACTTTAAAAATACCGATCAATCGCTTGCTGATTTCGAAACCAATTTCTTTCAGGTTCAAGTAGTTTTCGCTACCTGACGGATATGCAAATTTCAAATCATCCTCAAAATAATTATGATACTCCTTGAAGGTACTGATAAAAAGGTAGTTCATAGGCATCCAGATCGGGCCACGCCAATTTGAGTTACCTCCGAAAAGGTCGGTCGTAGATTCGGCGCTCTCATAGTTGATACCATAAGTAGTACCGTCGATATGAATGGTGTATGGCTTTTGATGCGCTTTTGATAACGAGCGTATTCCATAATCGCCCAGAAATTCCGATTCGTTCAAGATGCTCTGTATTAAAATGCTCAGGCGTGCTCGAGGCACAAGCGATAACAGCACATCTTTATCGGTTGCATATTCTTCGATAACCTGGTACTTCATGTTCTCCATTCGGTATTTTCGGTACCATTCCATGCTCGATTTAAAACGGGGCAATTTGTCCAACGTTTCTTTTCGGATGTTGAGTACCGCGGTCAACGACAACAATCCGGAAATGGAGCGAACCTTTATCGGAAACGATTCGCCATTTGGAAGGATCAGCTTATCATAAAAGAACCCCTCTTGTTCGTCCCAAGAACTGGATGAACCTTCACTGATCTTATTCAAAGCCTCTGCGATAAATACAAAATGCCCAAAGTATTTCAGGGCCATATCTTCAAAGGCCTCATCATGTAAGCTGATTTCCAATGCGATTTCCAGCATGTTAAGGCAGTATAGTGCCATCCATGAAGTGCCATCGACCTGTTCCAGAACCCCGCCACCTGGTACGCCGTTACTGCGGTCGAAGACCCCAATATTATCAAGGCCCAGAAATCCGCCTTCAAATACATTTTTGTTGCTGCTATCTACGCGGTTGACCCACCATGTAAAGTTCAGAGCCAGTTTGTTGAACATGCGTTTTAAAAAGCTAAGGTCGCCCTTGCCGGTTTTTCGCTGTTCCATCTGATAGATCTGAATGGCCGCCCATGCCTGTACGGGCGGGTTCACATCGCTGAAATTCCATTCATATGCTGGTATCTGTCCGTTTGCGGCCATATACCATTCTTTGGTAAAGAGCAACAACTGTTTTTTGGCGAATTCATGGTCGACCATCGAGAAGGTGACGCAGTGGAATGCCGAATCCCATGCTGCGAACCAAGGATACTCCCAAGCATCGGGCATGGAAAGGATATCGTGGTTACGAAGGGTCTTCCAATTGCTATTGCGACCATACCACCGTTCTTTGGGCGGCGATGTGCCAGGGTCGCCTTTTAGCCATTGTTCTACCTCATAATTATAGTACTGCTTCGTCCAGAGTAGTCCGGCAAAGGCCTGTTTTTGGATTTTCCGTTGTTCTTCCGATGATTTTTCGGTAACGGCCTCTAAAAACGATTGTGACTCCTTCATCCGTTTCGAAAAAATGGAATCGAACGAGTCATCGAAAGGAGATTCTAAACCGTTTTTTGTAAGTCTCAATTTTAGGATCATGGTCTCGCCAGGGCCTATCTGAAGTTCGTAGAGGGGAGCGCACTTCGTACCCTGTGTATTTTTTTCTGCGAGCGTAAAATCATTATTAATTATGGCGTCGTGAAAAAGGTCTTTTTTGAAAGGATGCTCATTGGTGCCATTAAAAACACGTTCCGTATTCGTCTCATTTTCTGTGAAGAGCAATCTCGAAGGTTTTTCGAAATAGAGACGGTAGTTCCCGACATATGGGTGTTCAATTGAAACGTGTGGCGATGCTGCCCCACCCTCTTTTTTAATAGAGGGTTTTTTATCCATTCTCAAAAAACTCCAAAAATTCCGTATCCATAGTGTCGGAAGCACGCTAACAGATGCTGCTTTTGGACCTCGATTGCAGATAGATATTTTTATTAATAGGTCTTCACCTTCACCTTCACCTTTTGCATATTCTGTAAAGACATCGAAATATTCATTGTTGTCAAAAATACCGGTATCCAATAATTGATATTCAAGATCGTGTTTACCACGTTCTTGGTTTTGCTCGACCAATTGATCATACGGAAATTCATTCTGTGGATACTTGTACAGGTGTTTCATGTAGGAATGGGAAGGTGTATTCTCTAGGTAGTAATAAAGTTCCTTAACATCTTCCCCATGGTTACCTTGAGGGCCTGTAAGCCCGAACAATCGTTCTTTTAAAATAGGGTCCTTACCGTTCCAAAGGGCAACGGCAAAACAGAGGTTGCAATAGCGATCGGAAATACCAGCAATACCATCTTCGCCCCAGCGGTAGGTTCGGCTTCGCGCATGGTCGTGTGGGAAATAATTCCAAGCATCGCCGTTCGGACTGTAGTCTTCACGTACCGTACCCCACTGTCGTTCACTTAGATAGGGGCCCCACTTTAGCCAATCTTTCTTTTTTGAATAATGCGCTTCGAGCCTTTTGTGTTCTTCGGTATCTTTGTTCATAGAATTCAGGGGCAATTTCTTATTGAAGGTATAAAATGTTGTGGTACATCCACTTATTTCATAGGTTTATGATACTATAAATTGTGTATGACACGCTTCGGATGGAGAAATCCTGAAATATTTTGAAGGATGTCGGAAATTTTCCCCGTTTTTGTCCGTTCATAGAATAGTGTCACCCTGATTTTGGTAACTCAGCCTATCAAGTTGTAGTCAAAGGGTGGGCTTGAATAAATTTACAAAGTGATAAAAAGACATTGGTTTTGGAATATCATGGCCGTGCTTACGGTCATCGTTTGTCTATTGGCCTTTACGGCGCACTATAAAAATTGGACGAAAACCGATGCTGTCGGAATGAAGGTTTTATCTGGGTTTTATTATCAGCAACTGAATTTTTCCGAATTGGACAGTATCGCTATGATTGAACGAATTCCCCCTATGGAACGCCTTAACGGTTTTTCGGCCTTACAAAAAGGAAAAGGAGTCTACCGGGAGTTCAAGGACTCCCTGACCGATAAAAAAGTTTATGTGTTTATTGATAATTTTGAACATCAAAAAATAAGGTTGGTCCACAACGATTCCCTAAAACTGTATATCAATCTCAAGGATTCTACCGAAACCAATCAATTGTACCAATTTCTTTCTGGTAAATTGGCTACTGAACCTAATTAACGAAAGTCACTATATGTTTCTAAATTGCGATGAATTTATTGTTACTAGTCCGTTTGTATACTAAATTATGAGAAAGGGTCTTTTTTTACTACTTCTACTTCCGGTTTTTAGTTTTTGCCAAAATACACTACATGTCTCTGTGGAAGGTGTTAAAACATCTAACGGGAATATTAGCGTTGCCGTCTACGACCAAGAAGACGGATTCTTAAAATTCGATAAGGTTTTCAAGTCCAAAAGCGCCACCGCCGAAAAGGGAAAAACCACCGTTATCATCAATGACCTCCCCGAAGGTACGTATGCCCTTGCTGCATTCCATGACGAAAATACCAACGACGAGCTCGATACTAATTTTATAGGTATTCCAAAAGAACCGTTAGGTTTTTCCAAAGGAAAAATGAAAACTTTTGGTCCCCCCAGTTTTGATGAATGTTCGTTTAAACTCACCTCGGATCATTCGATATCAGTGCCTATTAAATAATAGGCTCTAGTCTCATTTATTTTATCCTCTTGTTTTTCAAAGCTATAAATTGTATTTTGAATGGCTAATCAAGTAAAATACGTTCTAATGGAAACAAAAGAGATTGCCGCAAAATTAGTGGAATGGTGCAACCAAGGGGACTTTGAGAAACCCTACCAAGAATTGTACAGCCCAAAAATCGTAAGTATCGAAAACGACGGAAAAGGGGAAAACGCTCAGGTCGAAGGTTTCGAGGGAATACAGAAAAAAGGGGAATGGTGGCAAGAAAATTTTGAGGTACATAGCAGTACAGCTTCACAGCCAATAGTTGCCGATAATTGGTTTTCGGTAAAATTTGAAATGGATACGACCCACAAACCTTCAGGTCAGCGTTCGACTACGTCCGAAATTGCTGTTTACCAAGTAGAAGAGGGCAAAATCGTAAAAGAGCAATTTTTTTATGATCAATAGAGATACTATAGTGTCACTCTGAGCGCAGTCGAAGGGTGAATTGTTAAATAATCTGTTAATTTTTTTTGAAACAATTGTTTCAATATATATTTGTTTCCAACGGTTAAGAAATGCCAAGGATAGAAGAATTTGATAAAGAGCAGGTACTGAAGCAGGCCATGAATGTCTTTTGGGAAAAAGGCTATAATGGTACGTCTATGCAAGACTTGGTAGATACAACAGGCCTTAACCGCTCAAGTATCTATAATTCCTTTGGTTCCAAATTGGAACTGTACCAAAATACTTTAAGTCATTATCAAAAAGAAACTGGTGGCATGTTTCGAAAAGCGCTGCTGAAGGCTAATAATCCTCTGGAGGCCATTCGACTGATTTTTGAGGGTTTCTTGCCGGAAATATTGGTGGACAACCATGGAAAAGGTTGTTTTTCAATGAATTGTAAGGCGGAGATGGGCAATCAGGACAAGGACATCAAAAAATGGTTATTGGATACGCAAGAGCATACGTTGTCAATTTTTCAAGGTTTGATTCGAGATGGCCAGGATCAGGGTGTGATTAATAAAAACCAAGATTGCAAAAGTTATGCGTATTTCATTTTCAATATTTTTCAGGGTTTTCGAATGACGGGTATTTTGGTAAAGGACAAAATGGTTCTACAACAAATAATAGACAATACAATTAGCATTATAAAGTAAATTTTTTAACCCATTTTGAAATATTCGTTTCAAAATAAAACACAATAAGCAATGAGTAGGTTTAAAGGCAAAGTAGTGGTGGTTTCAGGAGGAAATTCCGGAATTGGATTATCGGCAGTAAAAGGTTTCTTGAACGAAGGGGCGAAAGTAGTGTTCTCGGGCAGGAGACAGGAAGCCCTGGACGGGGTTTCTAAGGACCTTTCAGGAGACTTTAAAGCGGTATTGGCCGATCAGTCAAAGCCTGGTGATAATAAAAAATTAATTGAAGAGGCGGTAAATGCGTACGGTAAAATCGACGTTTTGTTCGCCAATGCCGGTGTAGCCTTTTTTGCTCCCGCTGACCAAATCGACGAAAACCATTTCGATACACAGTTCAACATTAATATTAAGGGCCCTATGTTTTTGGTAAAAAATGCGATTCCCAATCTTAACGATGGTGGGACCATTATTTTCAATACTTCTATCGTACACCAAAAAGGATTTGAAGGGGCGTCGGTCTATAGCGCGACCAAGGGAGCTTTACGTGCATACGCAAGGGTATTGACTACCGAACTGGCACCTCGCCAGATACGGGTGAATTCTATCGCACCTGGTCCGATCGGCACACCGATTTACGATAAAATGGGCATGCCCGAAGAAGCAGTTAATGAAATGGGCAAAAGTTTCGCCGAATCTGTACCGTTAAAACGTTTTGGCGAACCAAAGGAAATCGCGGACCCAGTATTGTTCTTGGCGTCGGATGCCGCCAGTTATGTGAATGGTATCGAGCTATCGGTCGATGGCGGTCTGAGCCAGATTTAAGTATTCGTCATTACGAAGCTTTTTTGCGAGCCAAGCAATCTGTTGAACACCGAAGATTATTCAACAGATTACTTGGCTCGCAATGGCTATTAAAAGGAACTTTTTGGCGTGCAATTCTTCCTAACCAATTTCCTGTATCTTTAGGCGCACAATCTTCAAATACATGATTCTCCTAGCCCAATTTATCGGCGCATTATATGGTCTTTTGGCTGTAGTCATCGGTGCTTTTGGTGCCCATGCCCTAAAGAAATCTTTGTCCGATGACCAGCTCAAAAGTTTTGAAACGGGGGTCAAATACCAGATGTACCATGCGATTCTACTGATTATTCTGAGCTTCAATTTTAATCTGGATACTTCATTGGAGAAGAACATGATTAAATGCTTTATTTGGGGAACATTCCTGTTTTCCTTTAGTATCTACGGATTGGTCATTAGCGCATCCAAGGGAAGAAAATGGAAATTTCTTGGTCCCATTACACCAATTGGGGGCCTGCTTTTGGTCGTTGGGTGGGGGTTGTTACTATATAGGTTTATCCAAAATATTATTTAACAGTCAATCGGAAAGCTCTACTTCTGAAGTAAATTCCTTAATGGCCTGATTGGGTTCGATAATATTGTATCCCTTCCAGAATTCTGGATCATAGTTGGGCATATAAGTTGGCAGTACATCATTGTTTTCCTTAAATGATTCGAATTGGGCCGAACTGATAGGGTTCTCGTCAAAAACTACAAGCTCATAATGGTTGAGATTTCCAAAGGCAGCATCTATATTAAGTGCAAGTTCGTTCTGTTTCCGGCGGCCCTTTACATTCTTGTTCTTTTCTATAATGCTCAATGGGCGTTTGATCCCAGCCCTGGTACCCTTTAGAACATCATAATATCTTAGGTGATATTTTTGGTCGGTACCTTTGGCGAAGATAATACTGCCCTTGGCCATGTATTCGTTCAGGGAAATTCCGAGAAGTTTAAAATCACGTAGCGATTCTGTATTTTCAAAATCCATACGGATAAGGGCAAAATCATCGGAATTGATATAGAGCGTCCCTTTGAATTCTGGGGACCCATCGGGCACGAAACTGATGACATATACGGCCTGATCGCCCAGATAGGTGAAATTCTCCAAGGTAAGTTCATACCGTCTCGGTTTAAAGATAACGTTGTAATCGGAGTCACTGAAAATGGGAAGGTTTTCGAAAAGATTGCCCAAAGCCTTCCTTTTGTATCTCGAAAAGAACTTTCGGCGCTCTTCTTTGTTTTTCTTCTCTTCTTCCAGCCTTTTGTTGAGGGCTGCTACATCTGTCGAGTCTACTTCTTCTTGAAAGACATCACCCATTTCATCGGCATCTATTTTGGTGCCGAATAACCCTGATTTTACTTTGAAGTACGAATCGGTCTTTATATTTTTTTTGACGATGGTGTTGAATTTTTCTTCCAATTTTTCAAGATCTAGCTCTTTGCTTTTATCATACAGTTCAGAAGCCTTGATCAGATCCAATTTTTGTTCGTCCGGATCGTCGCCTCCATAAAGATCGCCTAACATTTCAGTATAATAGGTGTTATTTTTAGGCAGGGTATGTATTACGCTATCCAAGAAATTTTTATTGAAAGCATCGATGGTCGATTTTTTGATTTGGTAATCGGTCTTGATAATATTGTTTTGATAGGTCTCACGCAAGAACAGTCGTTTTTTGGTAAGACCGGTATGGTAGTTTTTCTCGAGATTGTCCTCTACCATTTCAATTATTTCCCTAGGGGTATATTCCTTATTGGAAACAATGACCTCTTTCAACTCGATGGCACTTGGTTTTATGTAGATAAGGCTATCGGTAAATTCTAGAATTGGTTTTCCGATAGAGGCATAACCGATACATGAAATAAAAAGCGAATCGGTCTCTTTACTGCTTTCGTTCAATAGGAATTTAAAACGGCCTTCTTCGTTCGTTATCATTCCCCTGTTGTTTAATTGTACTGTAACATAGGGAACGGGCTTTTTCGTGACCGAATCAACAATTACAGAAGTCAAGGTCTGCGCATGGTGTACGGAAGTCGCAAAAAATAAAAGAAGAGCGGAAAATTTAAAGACTTTGGGCATATAGAAAAGGTAATTTACTTCAAAAAAAACAATAGCATCTCAACAAAGCACCCTTTTTTGGATTTTATTAATACCGATTTTTTTTTAACGGAATGCGCTATTTACTTTTGAAGAAGACGACCAGTATTGAAAGTTGTTACCGTTGTAGTGGTTTTATTTTTTTAAGAACCCAAGAAAAGATTAATGGCACCCGCAATCATCTTGTCCGCAGGTTTTGGAGTTTACCTTTTTGGGAGCAAAAAGCGTTTTTGGCAAAATGTATTTCTTCGCCAAATAACCAACGGCGATGGCAAGAACGATATAGACCAATAGGGGTTGAAGCATATTATATTTTTTAAAACTATAAAAGAATCAAGAAACATGAGGCTATACTCTAGACCAAAAACTTGTTCTTTGAAGCTATTATCATGGATAAATTACTTGTTCATTTCATGAAAAAACTGCCAACTGCTACCTTTTTTGTCTTTTCTCTTTGTTCTATTTTCTACTTAAGAACCTGATAGGCAACCAACGCAACAATATACGCAAAAGCACTCATAAATACCAACTGGGCGGCGGGCCATTTCCAAGTATTCGTTTCACGCTTGACTATTGCCAAAGTACTCATGCACTGCATGGCAAATGCATAGAACAGCAGTAACGATATTCCTGACGCAAGATTGAACAAAGGTTCTTTTGTTTTCGGATTGACCTCAGCGGCCATTCTATTTTTGATAGTCTCCTCTTCATCGTTACCCACGCTGTAAATAGTGGCCAAGGTACCGACAAACACTTCTCGGGCTGCGAAAGAAGTCAAAACGGCAATACCAATTTTCCAATCATAGCCGAGCGGCTTTACAATAGGTTCGATACCCTTGCCCAAATTGCCGATATATGAGTTCTCCAATTTGTAGCTTGAAATTTCTTGGTGTAAAGCTTTCTCAGAGAGACTGGTCTTTTTAAGATGAATTGAATCTGCTAGGGCCGTTGCATCGATTTTATAGTTGTTCGATGCGATACTATCTTGGATAGCAGTGCTGTACATGGCCAGTTCTTTCTCTATGTTCGATTGGTTGTATGCTGAAAAGCCTTCGTTAGCAATACGCTCTGCCACAATTTCCTCAGCATTTTTGAATTTATCGGAATATCCGTTAGATCCCAAAAACCACAATACTATCGAAATGGCAAGAATAATCTTCCCGGCCCCAAAAACGAAGCTTTTGGTCTTTTCCCAGACGGTGTAGAATACGTTCTTTAAGAGCGGAAGTTTGTAATTCGGCATTTCCACTACGAAAAAAGTACGGCTTTTTATGTCGAGGATTTTGTTGAGTACCATGGCCGAAAGTATTGCTGCCCCAAAACCGATAAGGTACAACAACATCAGGGTCAATGCTTGGTAGCCCAATCCAAGGAACCTGCCTTCGGGAATAACGAGGGAAATAATGATAAGGTATATAGGCAGACGCGCCGAACATGTAGTAAAAGGGGTGACTAAAATGGTGATAAGACGTTCTTTCCAACTTTCGATCGTACGGGTGGCCATAATTGCGGGAATAGCACAAGCTGTACCCGAAATTAAAGGCACAACGCTTTTTCCACTGAGCCCAAAGGGGCGCATTATCCGGTCCATCAAAAAGACGACGCGGCTCATGTATCCAGTCTCTTCCAAAAGTGCTATAAAGAAGAAGAGAAATGCTATCTGTGGAATGAAAATTACGATACCTCCTATACCGGCAAGAATACCTTCTGCGAGAAGGTCGGTAAAAACACCTGCAGGCAAAGTGGTTTTAACCCACTCGCTGGCCGATGCGAAAAATTCGTCTATAAAATCCATAGGATACTCGCTCCAGTCATAAATCGCCTGGAATATGGTCAATAGAATCACAAAAAAGATAAGGTAGCCAAAAATTTTGTGTGTCAGAATTTTATCGAGTGTCGCCCGGAAACCTTTGGCTGCGGCCAAATCGACTTTATAGGTTTCCTTTAGTATACCATTGATAAACTGATAGCGAAGAATGGTCTCTTTTTGTTGTAACCGTTTAAGCTCCGATTTTGATTTTGTGGAAAAAGAAGAACTGTCTTTAATCAACTTCTTCTCAATGGGCATAAAGTTCACGTCTTGCGTGATGACCAACCAAAGCTTATAAAGGTCTTGATTGGGGAAGGTTGTTTTTAAATTCTCAAAATATTCGGGAGCGATTACGGTAATATCGACGTTTTGTGAGGCCGAAAGGCTTTTGTAGTCAGTTATAAGTTCTTTCAGTTTTTCGATACCTGTTCCTTTTCGGGTGCTGACCAGCGCGATTTTGGTATCGAGCTTTTCTTCCAACAACTGAATATCCAATGAAATACCCTTTCGAGACATACGGTCTGCCATATTGATGACCAAAATAACGGGAATTTTCAGGTCTTTAATCTGGGTGAACAAAAGCAGATTGCGCTTCAGGTTCTCGACATCGGAAATCACTATAGCCACATCAGGGTGGTCTTTGTCGTTTTTGTTCAGTAATAGCTCAACGGCAACACTTTCGTCCAATGAGGTCGTATTCAGGCTATAAGTGCCAGGAAGGTCTAGAATATGGGCCTTTACGCCTCGGGGCAGTTTGCAGATTCCTTCTTTTTTTTCAACGGTAATACCCGGGTAGTTACCCACTTTTTGGTTGAGACCCGTAAGTTGGTTGAAAACGGAAGTCTTTCCGGTATTAGGGTTTCCTATGAGGGCAACGTTGATCTGTTTGCTCATAGCGAAGCAGTGTCTTCTAGAATATCGAGTTCGATAAGAAGTGCGGTTTCGCGCCGAATTGCAATATGCGAACCATTGACATTGATATAAATAGGGTCGTTCAGGGGTGCAATCTGTATCAATTCGATTTGATTACCGGGCAAACAGCCAAGCTCTAAAAGTTTTATAGGAAGGATGTCATCGGCGAATTCCCTTATAATTCCTTTTTGTCCTCTTCGAAGTTCTGCGACCGTTATACTCGTTTCATATGAGCCTTCAAGTTTTTGTGTCTTTCTTTTTCCCTTTCCCATCGTTAAAATATTAAACCGTAGCTAAGGCTATGCTTGAAAATTTTGCCTTGGTAAAGGGAAAAATAAATTCCCCAAAATTCTCGAACCATCATATGAAACGAATACATCAATTTTTATTTAGATTGATTATAAGTAAGAGCAAATTTAAGAGAAAATTTTTAATTAAAGGGAGTTTCTTTGAAAAATGAAAACTTGTGGTAGAAATGGGAGAAGTTGCCACTATACAGTAGCAGTTCACAGTAAAAAACGCAGCCTTTTAACTTTGCTCAGGGTAGTTTTAAAACTACTCCAAGTTTGGTTCAAAGTTTATTGTAGAAACTTTAAGCCAAGTATACTTTAAAACTTGAACCTGCCGCAAGGCATCATTGAACCTTAAACTAAAGTACTACCTACTGCAGCTGAAAGCTGCCTATTCGTTTTCTTTCTGATATGAATCTTTCAAAATCTCTAGGTCTCTTAGCAACCTCCCGATATCATCCTTCTTGGTACCATCATAAAATCCTCGAATGCGCCTTTCTTTATCCACCAAAATGAAGTTCTCGGTATGGATCATGTCGAAAGGGCCCCCATCACCACCTTCTTTAACTGCCAAATACGATTTGCGGGCCAAATTATAAATCTGTTTTTTATCGCCGGTAACCAAGTTCCATTTGGTATCATCGACCCCTTTTTCCAAGGCGTATTTCTTCAGCTGCGCGATTGAGTCGATTTGTGGGGTGACCGAGTGCGAGAGCAATAATACATCGTTATCATTTTTGATATGTTCTTGAATATCAACCATATTCTTGGTCATGATCGGGCAAATAGTAGGGCAGGTTGTGAAGAAAAAATCCGCTATGTAAATTTTATGTTCATAATCCTTTTCCGTAATTATCTCCCCATTTTGATTGATTAACGAAAAATCAGAAATGGTATGGTACTTTTTTACATATTGCAGCGTAGTGTCTACCAATTCGGGGTTCACCATAGATGGCTGGTAAACTGCCAGAGTTTTCTTGGGCTGAAGGGCATTATAGAATAAGTAGATGATAACTGCTGAAAGGCAGAGTAGCACGAGACCGAAAAACTTGTATTTGCCAAAAAAAGAACGCATAATGTTTTTTTCAAAGATACGTTAGTACAAAGCAGCTTTCAAACAAGTGATGGCAAGGGGTTGCTAAAAATTTCTTAAAAACCCGCAGCCGATTATAGTTTCTTTTTTTAAGAGTTGTTAAAAGTGTACTTTTGTGCGTTTAATTTTAGAAAACCTAGATGAGTCCGATACTGATCAAGACGATACAATTTTTTTTAAGTCTGTCCTTATTAATAGTGCTTCATGAACTGGGGCATTTTATTCCGGCAAAACTATTCAAGACCCGGGTCGAGAAATTCTATTTGTTCTTCGATGTAAAATTTTCCCTTTTCAAAAAGAAAATCGGGGAGACCGTTTACGGTATTGGGTGGCTTCCCCTAGGCGGCTATGTGAAGATTGCCGGCATGATCGACGAAAGTATGGATACCGAGGCTATGAAAGAAGAGCCGAAAGAATGGGAATTCCGTAGCAAGCCAGCTTGGCAACGTTTGATTATTATGTTGGGCGGGGTTACGGTAAATTTCATACTTGCCATCGTCATTTATATTGGTATGGCCTATGCGTACGGTGATGAATATATACCGGCAGATAGTCTAAAGGATGGCGTTCACGTAACCGAAAAGACAATTGGCGATAAAATAGGAATTCAAACGGGCGATAAAATACTGGCGGTTGACGGTGAAAAACTCAAGGATTTTAATGGCGTATTTATGGATATCATCAATGGAAATTCCATAACCATTGAGCGAGGTGGTCGCACTTTCGAACAGGAAATCCCCATAGATTTTATTTCGACACTTATTGAGGATATGGATCGGGCTAGATTTTTGGGCCCTAGAATTCCTTTTATCATAGGTGAAGTTGCCCCTGAATCATTAAATATAGATTCAGACTTGCAAGAGGCCGATGAGGTCGTTGCCATTGAAGGTCAAAAAATTGAATATTTTGACGAAGTCAAAGCGATTTTAGAGACGTACAAGGGTCAAGAAATCGATTTGACCATAGTGCGAGACGAGAACGTTAGAAAAGAAATCCCAGTAGTCATTAACGATTCGGCTCAAATCGGTGTTCGACCCGGTCTATTATCAATGGACGAAATGGAAAAACGGGGTCTGCTACGAATTGAAACCTCAGAATATTCGTTTTTGGAAGCTATTCCGGCCGGGATCAATAAGGGAGTAAGTACCCTAAGTGGTTATTTGAAGCAATTGAAGAAAATCTTTAATCCCGATACTGGTGCGTATAAAGGCGTAGGTGGATTTGCGGCCATTGGCGGACTTTTCCCAAATTCATGGAACTGGGAAGTTTTTTGGGGTACCACTGCATTTCTTTCGATAATGCTGGCGGTATTGAACTTATTGCCTATTCCTGCATTAGATGGCGGTCATGTGACGTTCTTGCTCTATGAAATGGTGACCGGAAGAAAACCAAGTGATAAATTTTTGGAGTACGCCCAAATGATCGGTTTCTTCTTATTATTGGCTTTGATTCTATTTGCCAACGGCAACGATCTTTATAGATGGTTGACGGAGAAATAGAACACTAAATTTGTTTGTTGAGTTTTAAAAAACGATTATATTTGCACCCGCTTTAGAATATAAAGCGAATATTATTTTCCTCCTTAGCTCAGTTGGTTAGAGCATCTGACTGTTAATCAGAGGGTCCTTGGTTCGAGTCCAAGAGGGGGAGCATTGAAAGTCAAAGGGTTACAGAAATGTAGCCCTTTTTTATTTTATAATTGTTACGCGTTTGTAACACAAAGTCAATATAAGGAGGCTTTCTTTACAATATAATCGTACATCTTTTCGCATACTTTTATCGCCTTTGCAACGAATTGATAAAAAAGAAATATAGTACCTTGTTACTGTATTGACTTGTTGTACACTATTTTTATTATTCTTAGAGCCATTAAACAAATCGACCAACCCGTACTAAATGAATAAATATTTTATTTTCATAAATAATT
>RCND010000007.1_pt1 | contig 148283 bp, 141 predicted proteins | sample 2041351 | NCBI WGS metagenome assembly RCND01 (sample SAMN09708230, study PRJNA481090) | Marine sediment metagenome, whole genome shotgun sequencing project. | biome: marine sediment; feature: ocean; material: sediment; isolation source: Sewage treatment plant 12B marine sediment (STP12B) ... | reverse complement strand
TATTAGGTTCAAATGTGCCGATATACAGAAATTGTTTGAAATGGAAATAATTCATAATATAGATAGGTGGTTAGATCAAACAGAACATGGCCGCTTACCAGGCTGCCACGTATCTGACTTACAACGGACTCCTCAAGATCATCTTCACCTCACGATCCGGCACCGGTTCCCGGTTCCCGGTTCCAGGATTGGGCTACCAACTATCGTACCGCCCGAGCAGAACATGACCGCTTATCAGGCTGTCACGTATCTGACTCAAATAAATTGATTTTTTCTTCGGAAAAACAACCAATCTACAAAATGGCTAATATAAAACAAAATCTTACATCCTTCACCTTTGAAGGTAACAGTGTATACCTCCTCAACGATCTCATCATATTTGATAGACCGTTCTTCGTAGGATGTATAGACAAACCCAGGAAAACAATTCAAAAGAAAAACATACCCGAGGACCAATACTGGTTCGCTACGTACAGCAAGCGAACCGACACGTGGTCTCCTGCAATCCCCGAAAACAAAAGAGCCAATGTCCTCATATCTGAGGACTGGGTACATAGCAACTTACCCAAATTAACAGGAGACCAGGATGCTTACAAGTACAAACCCCTCCCGCCTCTTCTCGAACTGAGGGAAGAAGAAAAATTTAGAGATGAACTGGGAAACGTGTACGAAGTGGAGGTTAGAGGTGAAAAGACGAAAGAAGGTATTAGGTTCAAATGTGCCGATATACAGAAATTGTTTGAAATGGAAATAATTCATAATATAGATAGGTGGTTAGATCAAACAGAATATGATATGTTCTGTTCGGGCGGTACGATACATTCTATCACACCGCCCGAACAGAACATGACCGCTTACCAGGCTGCCACGTATCTGACTTACAACGGACTCCTCAAGATCATTTTCACCTCGCGATCCGGCACCGGTTACCGGTTCCAGGATTGGGCTACCAACATAATTTATACAGCTCATTTAGGTACAACGGACGAGAGGCTGGATGTAGCTGCCGCTGTAGTGGATACAGATGTTGAAAGCATGAGGATATATTTTGAAGAGCAATTGAGATTAAAGGACACACAACTCGAAGAACAACAGGACTACATATCCATCCTCAAAGATATCTCCGTCTCGGACAGCCAACGCAACTGCACAGAGGTCATCTACATAGCCACTTGTAACTCGTACGCCAAACGCAACAGGTTCAAGATAGGAGGTGTCCAGTCCTCAGATAAGCTTCAGTCTAGACTATCCACATACAACACGAGGTCCGTAAATGGAGACATGTTCTACTATTCAGATATATTTGTGGTGGCTGACTACCACCATGCTGAATCTAGAGTAAAAGACCTCGTTGGTCGCTTTGTGGACAAAAAGGGTAAAGAGTTTTACCAGCTCCACTACACAGAGCTCAGAGAGATCGTCAAGTATATATGTGAGAGATATACAGAGGAGGTCGAGAATATAAACGATGGTCTGTCTAGATTGGTTATGAGCCTTAATGTACAGAGGTTGAGACCTGTTACACCGAGACCTACGAATCATGCCTCATATGTAAACGTGGTGGACGGGATTCCTCACAATAAAGTGATAACGGATCCCGACGAGGAAAAGTTTAGGACTCAGGTGCGTCACTATTTGTCCGGGTTACTGTATCCGGTAACGGCGATTCACAGACGGGATGTGTTTGACACCATAGGTTTGAAAGTGAACAAGACCATGGCTTGGAAATGGATGAAACAAGAGGTTGGTGATTTTAATCCGGAGTTGTTGAGTACGCTTCATTATAGGTAGATAGTAGTAGATTTATAACCATAGGGTTATAAATACCTAATCTTTATAATTCTATTCATCTTCTTTTTGTCTTGTATCGGCGAAGTGGAGGTAATCGTCACACCCGAATCTGAAGTCGGGGACTTGGTCTGCTTTGAAATAGAAGACACAATCTGTCCATTCGTTGCTTTGTATTTGGTTATTGATATAGATGCACGTGTAGTCAGTTGTGAGTTCGTTCATGAGTTGGCAAAACGTGGCGTAAGAGGGTATGATGCTGGCGAAGTTTTTGTAGATTTTCTCACGGTTGGCCTGGTTGGGTTCTCTGAAAATAAACACTCCGTCTATGTTTGTACGGATATTGGGTTTAAAATCGAACACGTATTGGTTGGCGAAAATTGCCAGCATGTTCCAATGTCTCCCGTTCTTGAAGAGGCCTTGTAGCAGCGGGTCATTGAAGATCTTGACGTCGTCCATGCAGTCGTCCATTACGAGGACGGACCACCCATTGGGTAGGTGTTCTTTGGCGAGTTTTTGGCGTTTGATGAAGTTTTCTACGACTTCCTTTTTGTATTTTTCGTAGATGAATAGGTCTGGGAAGAGCCTTGAGTAGAACTTGTTACTGTCTTCCGAGCCCGAAATCACGAGTCCCGTGGGGATGACATGCTTCTTCGCGTAGAGTAAGTGTTTAATGAGGACAGATTTACCGGACCCTGGTTTGCCAATGATGGTGATTTTTGACCCTCCAAGATTTGATTTGAGGCTCTCAGAGTTTGGTCTAATCGAATCTATATTCAGTTCCTTGATAGAAATTGTTTTAACCATTTTCTCTCACAATACAAATCTCTAACTCGAACATGTGCATATGATGGTGCGTTTACTAAGTTGCTTAAAAGTTGAATTATAGACATGAAGGATGATAGAAAAGAATAAAGCAATCATGTCTAATACTACTGAACAACAAACTGTCAACATCATTTCCGCAGAACAAGATAATGCGTTTCATAAACTGGACGTTAATAACATCGTCGTTGAGTTGCCCAAGAACATCCCCGCCCCCGTACAAAAAGGTGTCTGGGTAAATATCAAGTACCGATATGGTAACGGCAAGAAGGAGAAGCTCGATAAACTCAAGATTCAAACATCTGAGTTGTTTTCCTACGGTGTCTCCAAGTACGAGGAAACATCCCCAGCAAAAATGTCGTTTGCGATGATCAACCGAAAACAGAGGGAGGCCGTCGCGAACGGAGACGAGATCTCCGAAGACGAACAGACCGATATCAAGGTCGAGGACGACACCGTCCACATGCTGGATGAGATCACCGAAAAGCTCAAAGAAGCCATGAAGGACCCCGAGATGATTAAGGCTCTCGGTAAGCAGCGCGACAAGAAGTGGGGCACCAACGTCGATAGCATGGAAATCACGAAGAGGAAGGAGCAAGAGAATGGCATCGACGCCGTATATGTCTACGCGAAGGTCGTCGAAAGCAACAACTTCATGAAGACCAAGTTCCATCTCATAGACGAATGCGAGGAAGAGGGTATCAAGGAACTGAACCAGAAGGATACAGTCGACAGGCTTATCCAGAAGGACGTCAACTGCAGAGCGACTGCCATGTTCGTGATTGACAGTGTGTTCGTCGGGAAAGAGCCTTACATCCAAATGAAGCTGTCCGAGGCTATCATCAGCGAGTTCGTCGAATTCAAGAGCAAGCGCAACATCATCCTCCCAACCCGTTTTAGGAATAAGTCATTTGAGAAGAAACCCAAGGCCAAGCTTTACGACTCAGACTCAGACTCAGAAAACCGAGAACAACCAAAAAATAAGAAGATCATTAGTCAAACCAAAGATGGTTCTGACAGTGATTCGGACTAAATGTCTTTTCTTTTTCGAAATTTTACCCTTCGGGGTAACATTTCACACAACGATATATGTAAAATGTAGGAGTATAAAAAATGAATAACAGTCTTAATGTACAGACGCTGTGGAACGACAACGCCATCGAGGAGACGGTCAAACGAATGGATCCTGAACAACTCTACAAATACCAAAAAATGGCTCAGGCTCTCTACGACAAGGCGAATGACCCCAACCCTCACACGATCAATATGGAAGCGGCAGCACAAGTGAGGTTAATGCTTCGAGATGGCATTCATCCAGATATGCTTGACAAAAATGAAAGACAAATATACATCGACACATACGGTTTAAAGTCATTGAAAGAATACTCAAAAGATGACAACGATCGAAGCGACAATCAATGCTCTGATTCAAACCAAAGCGAAGATCAAGGAGTACCAGGTAGTAGTGGGTGGACTACGAAAACAGGAAAAAGAGTTAGTAAAAGAGATCCAAAACTACCTCAACGAGCGAAACGAGCAGGGCGTCCGCGTAGACGAACACACGTACATAACCCTAGCCAGCCAGGAAAAGAAGATCAACCTGAGCAAGAAAGACCATGAACAACGTGTTAGGGATATCCTCTACACACGAGGAATCGATGACGAAACATTCGTTCAATCGCTAATGAACAAAACAAGCGATATCGTTCAGGAACAAAAAATCAAAATCAATAAAGAAAAGTAAGTATCCCAGTGTTAGATCACGAAATTTATTACCTTATGAGTTATGAGGGTAATAAATTAATTACATGTTTATACATATGTTATACGGACCATTGAGCCAACTCCTTGTTTATCGAACCCGTACATTTTTTTTGCATCCGCGATCGACATCTCGGACTTTCTGAATCTCCTATTGATGTAATTGTGCGTATTTACAAAAAAATTAAAAAGGTTATCTCGTGACGACGTGGCTTGGTGTATATCTGATGTTTTAAGGAATGCAAAGAAATGTTCTTTGCATGAAACACAGGGTATGAGGAGATGCATATTGGAGATAAGTTGCTTCATACCGTCTTGGACGAAGATCGTTGGTCTATTAGGGTATGTAGTCGTGGCATTATGGATAGTGAACCAGAATGCGGGACCGAACACGTCGGGGTCGTAAGAGGACCCCTGAGTTGTTGTGGTAACCTTAACATTAATTGGTTGTTGATACAGTTCATCAGCTCTTGCGTACATTTTACTACAAATGTATTTTTTGTTAAATACCTTTTTCGTTCATTAATTTCATTATTCAGAACAAAAATACCAGAACAAGACACCTGCAATGAACCCAATCAATAGAGACCAAGCCCAATATATTTCTACTACGAATAGGAGTCCGAAAACGATTAACATTACAAGGAATGAAAGGAGAAGTAATTTAGAATTGTATTTGTATAAAAACATGATATCTTCATCAAAGTTTTCTCTAGTATTATATTTTCTACGACCGTATTGTAGTTTTTTCCCCATACCGAATCCTTTTCTGAAACAGTCGAGAGGGTCTCCCCTGTGCATTCCCGAAGGAGAACGGCTTTGTTCGCCGCAGTATGCGTTTTCACGAGGGTCGTCCCGCTCGGGGGTGTAACCTCCGGGTAACTTAACATTCCTTCCCACTCCGACCCCCTTTCGCATACATTCATAGTTTCGTGAGGGTGATGAGGGAGCTGATTTTCCACAATAAGACATTTTATAACTCATACGAAAATTATTACCGTTTTCACTAACAAATATTATGATTTATCTTTGGGATACTATATATTTTCCTACCAAAATTAACACAGTAATGAATTAAAAGGTTATAAATGACTTAAGAAATATCAACCATTCTACAAAGAGAAAATGGTGAAAGAGGAGAATATTCATTATCATATCGTGAATAAGTTTGTTGTATCTTTTTTGAATACAAGTAAGCTTGCGACCCCCGAACTTCTTGATGAATGGAAAGCTAAATCTAACTTACATAAACTCAAAGGTTCTCTAAAGAAAACCGATAAGCCTAATCATCCACCTAGGCCGATGAGTGAGTATATTTATTTTTGTAGAGAGATGCGGCCCAAGATCCAAGAGGAGATGCGTTCTGTCCTCCCCGCCGATAAGCAAGTTATCGACATTCAGGAAGTTACGTGCGAGTTAGGCAATAGATGGCAGCAGTTTAAGCAGTTTCCAGATCCTGAGATGAAAAAGAGGATTGCGGAGTTCGCCGAGATAGACAAGAAGAGGTATCATACCGAGAAGGAAGCCATGCAGAAGAAAGAATGTAAGAACGATAACCATCTCAAATCTAAATATCTTTATTTCTGCAAAGAGGAACGCGACAAGAACCCTAAAATTACACTTTCAAATATAGCTATCCTCTGGGCAACCAATAAAAACGACGCGAAGCTTGCTGATCGTTACGATAACGCGAAAGACCTTTTAAAAAAGACTCAAACGGTCAAAGCGGTATAAGTTGCTCCTGTGAAGCAAGTTGATTTCATTACTCTAGCTAGAGTAATGAACTATTTTTACTTTAACACTTATACTTATACCTACACTTATACCTACACTTATACCTACACTTATAACTACATTACATTTTTTGTCCTCTTCGTCTTGGTAGTTTAATTCGGGGTGTATTTGGTTTATCTATTTCCATTGTGTTGTTGTCGAGGATTAGTGTATTTACTTCACCTCCGTGTTCTTTATATTTTTGGATCCGGGTTTTGAGATGTTTTGCGAGCGGATTGAACGTGTCTTCGAAGTCGATGATGATGGGTTCAACTTCTTGTCTTCTCATGCATCTACCTAGGAATTGTTCAAAGTATTCCACGACGTCGGCGGCCATGCAGAGCGCGTCGATTGGGGCGTGATCGAACCCGACACCTATTTTTGGTGTAGTTCCGATAAGGATTTTGGTTGTTTTGTCGAAATCCCGGTCCGCACCCGTGATCGTCTCGCTCTCAATTCCTTTGGCTTTGAATAGCGCTTGGAGAGATTTCGCATGCCCAACTCGTTTGACTAGTATAAGCCATGTCCTGTCTAGGAATCTGGTCACCGCGTCCACAATGATGTTGTTTCTTCTGATGTCCTCGGCTTGGCACGTGAGCACGGAACTCCAATCTAATTTACCGGTATGAGGTTGTGTTTTAATTTCTTTTGGTTTGAATCCTGTTTTTACACAGAATACAGTATGTTTCCTAAATAATCTGCTCCCGACAACGTTTGTACCAAAAAACCAGCCAATAGCGGGCTCAAAGGGGTCGTCTTTGGGTCGGTAGGGCGTAGCAGATAAACCAATAACATAGTTAGGTTGAAATTTGAAGAAGGCCTTGTGAAGAACTTTGGTAACGATTTGGTGGAGCTCGTCGACAACGACGAGCTTTATATGCGCGAAGTCGTCTAGTGTGAACTTGAGATCTTCTATATCTTTCTTGAGGATGATGGGGTTCAAAATGTAAATATCATTAGTTTTGTCGATGGTTGTTTTTGATGTAATCTTTTGTATTTTTTTATTTGGCGCGTGTGTGTTTATAGCTCTGATCCATTGGTCGATAAGCATTGCTTGTTTAACGAAGATAACGGTGGGGGTGTTGAGCTGACATATCATTTCTATCGATGTGATTGTTTTGCCGAACCCGGGTTCGGCAGATATTACGATTGACCTTGTTTCTGTAAGGCTTTTCATAGCATCATTACTAACTAGTCTTTGTTTCGGACGGAGAGTTCCTGAAAACTCACTGGAAGAACTAGAACTAGAATTGGAAGAACTACGTGAAACATCATCTACATCTAACACGTTGGGAATACATTGAGGAAACTTAGCACAGGCGAAGTTGAAGGGTAGGAACACGAAACGGTCGTCTTTAGAGCAACCTACAACAGCAAACAGTTCTATATCTTCGTTATCGTTTGTGATTATAAGTGTTTCATCGATATATTTTTTCTCAGACATGGAGAGGTCGTTAAGGCTTATTTTAACAGACATTTTTACTTATAGTTACTATCCTTAGTGGGTTAAATTCAAAAATTCGATAAACAAATGAACGTGTTTCCATTCTTTATCGAATGTAGTAAATATTTCCAAGACGACCCATATAAACAAAAGTTTCTTCAAAAACTAGCCTTCGGATACGGCATACACATCATCAAGAGAAAAGATAAAAATATATTAGTCACGCCCAACGGGGAATTTATCATCCCGGTCATGTACTCAGACAAGGCCCGCGACGAGTTAACGGACAAGTTATGGGAGACCAACGACTTCACGCGCTTAGCCGATTGCATAGAGAACACGCGGAATACGTGGCAAACTGCTCGCAAGAAGGACAAGATCTACTTGCTCTACAAATACGTAGCGGCCATTCCAGACATGACGCCCCCGCAGAAGATGGCGATCTCCAACATACTCGTCCTGGCGTTGCTCCTCAAGATGATTAAACCTACGGATTTACACTACAAAGAAAGCAAGGTCGCCGATGTTAACGAGTACCTAATCAAACACGAGACGTATACCGATTTAAATTTCAACTATGATTACTCTATCCCCCAAACACCAAAACATACAGGTGTTTTTACAACAACCACATACACAGTAGACGACGAGGAAGAGTGAGGGATCGCACGGGGCCTCTTATCCTAAAGGGTTAGGGACGTGAAAGGTGTTGTAAAATGAAGGAATACGATACTCTCATTCTCTCAGGAAACTCAACGAACGCGATCGTGACGCTGGGAGCCTTACAGTACCTCACCGACAACGAGTTCATCAAAACCATTAAAACATATATCGGCACGTCTTCAGGAGCAATCCTATCACTCCTCCTTCTTATTGGGTACCAACCCCTAGAGATATTAACGTATCTCTGTATAGAGAAAGTATACAAAAACATGGTCCAATTCAACATCTCTAATATGCTATTGATGGGAAAACCCCTGATGAGCTTCGAACCAATCAAAAACTGCCTAGAACAACTCATCATCGAGAAACTGGGGTACATGCCTACCATGAAGAATTTAGAGAAGTTGTTTGGGAGTAAGTTAGTTTTTACGACTTATAATTTGACTGACGATAAACGCGAGTACATTTCATCAGCGACATACCCCGACCTCCCCGTTATCCACGGAATCCGAATGAGCAGCAACTTCCCGCTTGTTTTCGAGCCGTACATGTATAACGAGAAGGCCTACTTGGATGGGGGCCTGGTCGACAATTTTGCCATTGAGCATGGTGAAGACATTGGGCACGAATGTCTCGGTGTGATGACGAGCAACCCTCAGCGTAAATACAGTCCTCATGATTTTGGTAATATCGAATTTGTTTTGAAAGTATTTCAAATCTTCATATCTACTGTCACGAACGACAAAATAGATAGAACCAAATGCGATATAGTCAAACTAGACTTCAAATCAAACTTCTTTAACTTCGATAGCAGCAACACGGAGTTGATAGACATGTTCGATAAGGGCTACGCGCTCTGCAAGCAAAGTATGACAGATATGAATTAGTAATACCTCGATATGTGAAAGAAAACGTAAGTAGCAAATGCAAGACTGCGCTTCCACCACGGCGGCGTTCACACTTACAAACATAATACAGTTCGGAATCGTGATCAAGGTCCTCACCCCTCCCGTCAAATGCATCTCCACTTGTATTATCTCCGCTTTCATGGGAACAACATTAATACCATCATTTATCATAATGGACCACATCGCACACTCCAAGGTACGGTTCATTTATAAATGTATACTTATATTATCCATGACGTGTATTCCGTTCGCGAGCGCGGTCGGGGCCCGAGTAGCCATGTTTAGGTGTTTCGACGAGAACTGGTACGTGTGGTTCATCCAGGGGTGTACGGTTCCTGCAATGTTTTGGACAACGTATAAGATGCTCTTCGGTAAATCCCCAATCCACGATTCATAATTTGTATTTTACTCAATCCCTCGTACTAGCTTCATTTCATTACTCTTTAGTAATGAAATAACTTGTCCTAAAGAGTAATGGGTATGTAAATATACCTTTGTCCACCATTTTGTTTATGTAGGTCTATATCGGGTTGGTTCCTTTCGCTTGCGTCCGCGTTTGCTTCTGTCTACATCGGGGTGGTTGTGTCCTTTCTCGTAAAGGAAGTCGATGATGTCGTCGTTGTGTCCAGGACATATCATTTCCATCACAGTGTCCTCATATGGAGCTCCGTTGTCGAATCCGTACTTGAAACATTCAGTTTCGTTGTTTTTGATTGACATTATCAGTGAATCTTCACTCCATGCACATCCGTTTTGGTTTGCGTATTTAATGCACGGCAACTGCCCGTTCTCCATCGCAGCGTCGATGCACTCGGAGGTCCAGGAGCACCCGTTCTGGTGGGCGTGAGCCAACACATTGAGGTGTCCTTCTCTCGCAGCAATCTCAGTAGTGGCGGAGTCCCAGGTGTAGCCGTGGTTACGAGCGTGGTCAACGCACTGTACGTGCCCTGCTTCCGCGGCCACGTGTGTGCCCTCGCTTCTCCAATCAAGACCAGATTTAGGCTTCTTGTAAGGAGTCATGAGACAGCAAGGGTGTTCGAAACAGTCTTGAACAACTCTCGGTGTTCCGTCAATCGGGAGGCCGGTTGCCTGAACAACGGCTCCGGAGATACGAAACAGAGATGAAGGGTTATTCATAGTAGTATTCATGATTACTAATTTTAAACCATAAATCCTAAAATGAAAATTTCAAATATTTGTGTTGTTAGAAAATGAGTAACCAAATCTATTGTGGCAATAACTTGTACGAAGTCGGGAACCGGAGAATAGGAACACCCTACGAGTGCCTCAAGAAAGGAGTAGGACAAGGACTCCACTCGAATATGACCGGATTTAACCCAAACTACCAACCCATCATCGCAAACAACACGTACTGCGGAACGAACAACCCCCCAGCCGGGAAAGAGATGGGCACCCCAACGGCGTGTCTGCGGAAAGGGGTCGGAATAGGGAAAAAGATGCAATACGACAGGGGAGGAGCCCCAGCCCCAGCCCCAGGCCCACTCACTCCCTTACTCCCTGTTGTTCATCGACTCCCTGTATTTAGTTGGAAAGAATTCCTCATGAAATGGTGGCCAGTTATCTTAGCATTGCTGTTAGGTGTCATTACAGCACTCTTCAAAGCATCTTACACAACTATACTTCTAACCATTATAGGCACTTTAGTTATTAGTTGGTTTATTCAAACAATGATGAATAAATAAACATAAATTGATTTACGCGGTCTCCTCTATTAGAGGAGACCGTCCGAGTAGAACATGACCGCTTACCAGGCTGTCACGTATCGGTATACGATATATTTTAGGCGAGGAACTGACAGGTCTGTTTGCGACTGCACGAGAAAAGATGGATTCATTTTTGAGTGAATGACAAGTTACAATGTAGTTTATATTATAACCTCTAGAGGTTATAATATTTAAATTAGAAATATGTTTTTATAAACACATCTCTTCTTCGATTCGTCATTTCCGTATAACTCGCTTTACCAGATCTTTATTCTCTTTAGTTATTTTCATTTTGTTGTTTTTGTATATTACTTCCTGTAATTTCTCGTTCTCTTGGGTAAGATGTTCCACTTCTCCTTTCAACGAGACCACCTTTTTCCTTAAATTCTCCAAGTCTTCAGTACTGATATGTGCCATTTTGTTTTTATTTAGACGAGTTTGCATAGAATTCATAATTTAGAATTCATAATTTAGTTCACGAGACCCAAGCATCTGAAAACTCTATTTTGAATTACAGGCATATTGCTTATACTTTCCTCTGGTTTCTGAATTTCTCGAAGGAGATTAGCAATGTCTCGTTCACCTCTAGCGTCCACTCTCCTCACATCAACTGGTTGAGGTTTACGTTGGGGTGATGTTTTGGGTCTTGTTCCTGTTGGTCTTGAAGGTCTTGAAGGTCTTGAAGGTCCAGGTATGTTGATAACATCGTTGGCAGCTTCATCTTTAAGGGGTTGGAGGATTATGTCTCCTTCGACTTCAGAGATAACGCCATTGTCTGTTGCGGTAGAGATCACCTTCTCTATTGCCTCGCGTGCTTGCTCATCACTCACTACTTGTTCCAGTTTGCCTACATCGATGTCTAAATTAACTCCTTGGTCTTCAACGACTTCATTAATTGTTTGTTGAACAGATGTTCTATCTGTTTTATCGACAACCTCGCTGATAATGTTTTCGGCTACTGTGCTATTGATATCTCTAGCCGCCGAAACACTGTTAACGACGCTGTCTCTCGTGCTACTCGAAACAGATGATCGAGAGAGAAGTGCGACTATCTCTTCAGCCACAATGTCTGGATTTATAGATTCCCCCGTTGATATCCGTTCCTCCACGACCGCTTGGATTTCTTCATTGGGGGGAGCTTCTTCTCCCGAGGCCTCTACACGATCAGACACACGTTGAGCAATTTCGTCCGTAATGGCTGACGCCTCGGCTTCAATTGCTTGTGCGATGACAGGAGTCGTCTCTGCGATTTTCTTGGCGACGATTCTATCTAAAAGAGGCCCTTTAGCTAGAGATTTACCCCTGATTCCAAGCTCTTCAGCGTACCTGACAAGAGCAGGTTTTTTAACATCTTTAAGAAATTTATTTCTAGGCATGTCCCTATCAATGTTGAGCAGCGTGTACACAATCGCTCTAGGGATGACTCCCTCAGGGACAACATCTATCGGAGGGGTTGGGGGTCTGGGCATGCGCATGGGTGATCGTGGTCGCGACATAGGCGGCGTCGCGGGAATGGGCATCACGCGCCGTTGCTCTTCTTTTGCTTGATCAATCTCTACACACAATTCCTTAATCGTCTTTTTCTTGCCACCCGTTTTGGTGATAGAAATTCCATAATCCTCTGCTTCTGCAACCACATCATTTCTGAGATTCTTATTACAAAGTGGTTTCTTTAGTTTAGTTCTAAATCCTTGGCTACCCCCGGGACTCGGGGGTCTTTGCCTTCCGGGACTCGGGGGTCTTTGCCTTCCGGGACTCGGGGACCTTGATCTGGGCCTTCCGGGACTCGGGGGTCTTTGCCTTCCGGGACTCGGGGATCTTGATCTGGGCCTTCCGGGACTCGGGGGTCTTGATCTGGGCCTTCCGGGACTCGGGGACCTTGGTCTCCTTGCGCGAGCTCCTCCAACGGCTGCATTGTTATCAATGAGAAATTGAATGAGATCTTGTTTTTTTAATTTAGACCAGTTTTTAAGGCTATTGGCTCTTGCAATATCCTTTAATTCAACAACAGTCTTTGATTCGAAATCCATTTTACCTTTTGATGATTATTTTTATAGCCCGTTTTTCATATCGCGATACCCACATCACATACGAGAGCAGCACCATCGCCTCGTCAAGTACTATGTTTGTTTTTGATATACATTTCGATATCTTCGTGTTTCACAGTATACGGCACTGTTATCAATTTGATATTATTTTGTTCACAGAGACGTTGTTTCATTTCGTCTCTGTATTTCAGATTATAAAAAGCCTCTTTGTTAGGATGGAAGTAGGGTATGTACTTGTAATGTTGTTCTCCGTTGTATTCGACTGCAACCTTCAACTCGTCGTTGTAGCAATCCAGTTCTAAGTTGTGACCACTCACTCCGTTTAACATGAAATTGGGTCGAACCTTCGGGAACGGCTTGCCTGTTATATGTTCAATAGCCCGTCTACACTCGGTCTCTCCCTTGCTTTCAAAAGACACCTTCTTCTTTTGTTTCACGGATTTCCCTAGTAAATCCCACATCATAGGTGTATGGTCAGTGTAAGTGCCTTTTTCCCCGGATATAAGGTTCCAGAACACTAGGACGATAAATATGATAACCGCTGTCCAAAACAGGATTGTAAACATTTTGTTCTCAATGGCTTTCTGAAACCACATTTTTCTCATAAAAGATTAAGTTTTTGGTATTTAGTTCTGTATCGTGTCCCGATTCGATTGCTTTGAGACACGCTCTCTTTCCTATTTCGTATTCCTTGACGTAATAAGACACGATACCCATCTCCTGCCATCGGTCGTGATTATAACATTTTTGGTTCACCCACAAAACACAGTTAGTTGGATACTCGAGATCGCACGCCAGATTAGAAAACGCGAACGCGAGTTTAAACATATCTTTCTTCCTGTATATTTTGATCATTTCTACCAAAGGCTCGGCTCGTTCAATCAACTGATAAGCTTTCATATACCACTTGACGCGTTCGTCTTCGTCTTTCTCTAGGTCTGCATACTTCATCATTGAGTTGAATCGTTCTTCCAAGAAGCCGTCTTTGTTGTTTGCTCTTTGTTTGTAAAAAAACATAGCATCTTTCTTCATATTAAGACAGTCGTATGTCTGTGCGAGATAATACTGCGTTCTCCCATTTGACGGGTTCCTCGCTATGTCCTTCTTCAGTAACACCAAATCCTTTTTCCATCTGGTCTGCGATTTACCGTCATTGTCTTTCACTCTGTCTTGGTACACCATCACGTCGCCATTCAGTTTACCTATACTAGCTTTATGAGGCACTTCAATATATTCATGAACGGCTCCTTTGTATCTAAAACCGATATTAGGTTTAATTAACCTAATATTATAATAATCTAATTCATTCCCTGCCCCTATATACCATTTCTGATGTAATAAGAAACCATGATCATTGCTTTTTCGCAATAGATCTCTTAAATCTTTGGTAGATTTGTACTCATCGTTACTGTCAAACAGTAGTAGGTAATCATATAAATGTTTGTCTGCAAAATCCAATAGCTTGTTTCGTGATACCGAGAAGTCCTCGAATTGCCCTTGAAGCAAATGGAAGTGGATATTGTTCTGTTTCGCGAACTTCCTTGCCACGTCTATCGTCTTGTCTTCGGAACCCGTGTCGAAGAGGATAATCCCATCAACCAGGTCCTTCACGCTCTCAAGCGACGTTTGAATACGGTTCTCCTCGTTTCTCACCATCATCACAACAGCTAGCTGTAAATGACTCATTTTCTATATTTCTTAAACCATATCTCTACATAACTCGTATTTATTACCCAAAAGGGTAATAAAATTCTAAGAGGAACAGTCTTTAGAGAGCACCCTAATTACGTCCCACATTTCCTTTTCCCGATCTTTATGGTCGATGACTTGTTGCTTGTATGCATTCACGATGTTTTTCATTTTACAGATCTCTTCTTTGCTTTGTATGCGTTAACGTTGGCGTAAACAACGCGTAATTCTCCTTGCAGTTTAATTCTCGTAGTGTCTTGTATAGCCTCCTCGGATTCGGTGTAAGGGAAAGTCATAATTAATTATTTTTGATATTTATGGGTGGTTAAACTCATCTTTTTGAGTTTTTGTATACGATAATGGTTATAATTATAACCCCAATGGCCCATATAACCCACGTTGATTTGAAAAAACTAATTAACGTATCAGATAAGGGTCTTTGTGGGATGTTGTCTTGTACGTCTTCGTCCTCTATCCGTTCATGAGCGTCTTCGTCTTCGGCGTCGTCTACCCCTGGTGTAGGAGGTGTTACTACAGGTCCTTGTGTAATTGTAAAGTTTTCATTCATAAAATCCTGTGCGGAAATCCAGAATTTGCGCTTGAGGCATATCAAAACGGTGTCACTAGGAACCTCGATCTCTCTGTTGGAGCAAGCAACAGAACAGCTGTCCTTTCGGTCTTCGCACGGAGGAACCTCTGCGCATGTGTTATCGGGATTCCATTTCAGACAACTGTAACAAGGCTGTTGGCCATCTGGCCCGCATCTATTATCGGGTTGGCATTTATAAGGACGCTGTCCCTTGATTGGGTCACACGAAAGCGATCGGAGGAGGCATTTATAACCGTCGGCTCGCACGGCCCAGCAACCCCCGAGTGATTTCTTATGGTTGTTTATTATTCTAAAAAGAGAGGTAAGGGTGTAATTTCTGCTTCTGTAAGGTTTCCTCACCCATTCTCCGTAAGGAGTTGCGTTTGGATCGACGACATACGATCCTTTTACTTTTTCAATAAAGTTACTAAAAGATGCCTCGAGATTAGGATCTTGGGTAAGGATCTGAATAAGTTCTTGTTCGTTTCTGGGGCTTTTTCCATATCTGTCTACGATATCCTTCGCGATCTGAATACGCCGTTTCATACGCATCAGTTCATGAAACCCGCGAGCTTTTTGTATGTACTGATCCTTAATCTCTGTTTCTTTTGCTTGAGCCGTTGCGGTTATTGAGAGCCCTAATCGCCTGAGAAAGTTAAGAAGATTTGCGTTGTAGCGAATATCTTCTACACCTCTCGCTATATCTACAGGTTGGTCATTAAATACGAGTCGATAATCTCCCACCGAACCCTCTAACCCAAGTGACGAGATCTCTCCCGCAGGTATATCAATGTCTCGGAGCATCTGCCTGAAAGGAACAAGCTCAGTGGCCAGGTCTAACGTTAAACGACCTTTGTTTCCTATATCAAGACGGTTGGCTAACTGGGCAACCGGTGTATAAATCTCTAGATATTGATCCATTTTACTAGAAAATAATTTACTTGTAACCGATCGGAATAACATCATTACATAAATGACTATATTTTTGTAATGAATTTGAATGATAAAAGTGTGTTAATTTTTACTGAAAGCGATCTAAAGATGTGTTCTGTATGACAAAATGCCTAAACCTAAATCTCCAGAGAGACCACCTAAGCGCAAAGTTGCTCCTACAAAGAAAGTTGCTCCTACAAAGAAAGTTGAGAACAAGCAAAACCCCTCGAGAGTGGCCCCTAAGGATAAAATCGTCAATGGGGAGATTGACGATATTGACGATATTGACGATTTACAATCCCAATTAAACATGATTGAGATCAGTGAAGCAAGCGCTCCGGGGGCTCGGGTCCCCGTTGTCAGCAAGGACCGGGATGTTTATGAGGATACTTCTAGGGATGTTAACAAAACCTACCCATCCCTTATCCAAGAGCTTATCACTATTTGTGTTGGCGAAGCTAGCGAAGTGAGAGGGGCTCTCAAGAATCGCAACCGACAGAAATACAAAAATATCTTCGACAGTTACAAAATCAAACTATCCGAACGTGATTATTCTATCGTTAAAGGTGCTTTATTTTATCTATACGATTTCAGTCGTGTTAACTCTATTGATAAAGAAAGTGCTTTGTGGCAAATGGGAATCTATGAAATTCCTACTAGTCAGATCGTATCGTACACAAGCAAAGATGTGCTGAAAAGTATCGCCAAAGACCACGGACTACCGTATTCAAATAAAAACGCCGATGCTCTTGTAGAGAGTATCCGCGGTGTAATTGACCCAAGCATTTAAAACACAGGTTGCCCTCTTCAAATTTCCATACCTTTCGGGTATGGAAACAAAATAGAAATAAAATATTATCCTGTTTGAGTTGTTTCGGGTCCTGATGGTTCTTTCATGCTTCGCTCACCTGTGTTTGTCATATTGTTTATAGTGCCTAAGAGGTTTGTGCCTGTTTTCTTGAAGATCATTTTACTGACGACGAAGAGAACAACATTCATGGTGAGCATCATGAAGAGTCTAATCTCTGGGGACCACTTGCTACCGGACGGCACGTAGCTCTTCTCTGCCATTTCGACAAGTAGCTGGTCGTATGTGTTCATCGACATTATCTGTTGCTGCGCGAATCCTTCCATGTCGAAATTGATTTTACCTAGAGCGACCTCGCACCCCATGACGAAGACGATCATGTACCGTTTCCAGTTTTCGACCGACGAATCGAGCGATAACTTCTTAGTAAGCATTTCATATTTTTGAGACATTAGCTTTGGGTCCGAATATAACGTAAACTCGGGGATACTAGCGTTTGGGTGCATTCTCCTCAGGACCTCGTACTTAAAATAGACAGCATTCCGCTCCTTCTGCGTTTCTTCATTTTCCTCGGCGTAAGCGTAAGTATTGTTAATGGTTACTTTTTTCTTTTGTTGGAGTTCGTGTAGGGTTGGAGGTGTCATTGATTGAGTGGTTTGTTTTGTTTCTCCTAGAAGGGTATCTAGCTGTTCTTCCATGACTTCGTCTTGAGAGGATTCCGTGGTCCCATCATCAACGGGGTCGGAAGGGTTTTGGATCTGTTTCTCATCAGAAGGGGGGTCATCTTTAGGAGGGGGTATATAATGCTTGTTAAGTAAATCCCTCCGGACTTTAGTTTTGTTTTCAAGAAGTTCCAAATACAGAGTAGGCATCCTCGAGAAACTTTTTTGAGGAAGTACTCGCTCGTAATCCTCAAGAGGAATCTGTTCAATTAGTAATTCTCCCATTTTGAAACCTGCATGGTTTTGTTAACCCTCTATATATCATTTAACCCTAGGGTTAAATGAACGTTAAATAACAAATAACATCTCTCTATCTATTAAAATTTATTGACGTTTAAGATAACTTTTAAATGGGTACAATCGCTTCAGAGCGTAATCGAACACGAACACCTGCGACGATAACATACCGACACGTGAATAAAAGTCATCAATCACGTTCAACTTCTCCATCATAGAAAAAAGAACAACGAGTTGTAACAAAACCAACACCACCAACTTCACATTACTTTCCTCTTCGGGGTCTATTTGTTTGTATACATAGATGGCTAACCACTCTACTGCCATTCCCGCAACGAACCCGAATGAGAATTTAGCCACATTTTGTAATACCATTTTATTTACATTTATATTACCAACCAGCTTTCTTAGTGGACCCATTAGTCTTTCTTTGTGTCCATGGCCCGATCTCTTTGGGCTTCGCTTCGTGGAGCCAGGCCGTCCGCTCGTATATCATCTGACTCCAGTCGCCGGGCCGCTCCTTCTTCATCTTCTCATCAAAAACAAATGCACCACTCTCTTGACGACCAACATGACTACCCCACTTAGGCCCGTTATCGACCACATCTCTTCCATATTTTTGATTAGGATTTGAACCTGGTTTGTAGCTCGGATCATACTTTCTTAGATCACTCATTTCTTTTATTTTTACTCTTATTTCTTAACTTAACAAACCATTTATTAGTAACCTTAGTAAAACATATTAGAGAAAATCGTGTTTGTTCTATTCGTGTTTGATAGATTTATAAAATTCTAGAGCTTTTGGATGAGCTCTGAATGTCGTCTTTGTAATGTTTTTAACAAACAAGTTATCGATCATCTTGACACGAGAAAGAGCGACATATGCTTGTCCGTATTCGAAGACGCCTTTTAAGTTGATCATTGCCGAGTCTAACGTCATGCCCTGGCTTTTGTGGACAGTAATCGCGTACGCCAGCTTCAGGGGAATCTGATAAATAACCCCCACCAACTTTTTCCCCTCTTTCACCTCATACCCGTGATAAGACACCAACATACGGGTCTCCTCCTTGTTCGCAAACTGAATTATAGGTATCTGTCTTTTCTTTTGCTTATTGTTTACGGTTAACATATGTTCATCAAACCCAACCACGACCCCTCTACTCCCATTCACTAACCCTTTCTTTACATCCGTGTTCACGAGGAGCATCACCTGCGCCCCCAGCGACAAGTACAGTTCGGGTTGCGCATTGCAACATTTAGTTATGTCAGCAAATGTATACTTGTGGTAACGAGGGTTGTAGTTGTCCATGTTGTAATCGACTGTGTATTTGTATTTGTAAATATTCTCATCGGGCAACTCACACAGTTTTCTAGTGTTAATCTCGTCAACATCAACGTTCTCACACAAAATCCGAGTCGGTTTGATAGGCATCTCCGCAATTCGCTCTTTAGTTGGCACACTATGTGCTATGTACGCTAGATCTTCGTCAGTGATCTCGCCGAACCTAGCTCGATTAAGACACTCTTGGAACACCGTATCGCTCTGACGCATGATCTTCGTCAGATGAAACACCCTAAAACCGCATTCGACCCAAGCACTGCTCTCAAAACAGAACTCCCCCTTAATACACGGCAATTGAAGAAAATCCCCACCAAAGACGATCTGCATCCCTCCAAACGGTTCATCACTCCGCCGGACCTGCTTCGCGATCGCGTTCAGTTTATCGAGCAGATCGGCAGATAACATACTAACCTCATCTACAATCAGCACCTTCGTATCTTGCCATTTTCGCTTCCACTTCTCCTTACTCATCACCTTCTTGACGAGGTCCTCGACATCTCCTTTCCCAAACCCTATACCCAAATATGAGTGAAGGGTGGTACCGTTAATGAGCACGGCCGCAGCACCTGTCATCGCCGTGACGCCCAGGGACTTCTCTGGACCCATTAACTCGTCTTTAATAGATACCAAATGATTTATTATGGTCGTTTTACCTGTTCCTCCAGGACCAGTTATCATCACATTGGCGCCTCGTTTGATAGCGTCTATCGACTTCATTTGATCTTTCGTGAACAACATTATGTTTACTTTACATTATACGCCCAAACCCATAAGATTCATATTTTAACATCTCGCTATACGGAGTCACCGACGACATAAAACGGCAATTATCTTCTGATGATTGTACTGATCACCAGTCCCTTTAATGGCCAACTTCTCATTTTAAAAAAAACTAAAAACAAACAACTTACAATTCGAGGACATGGTCAAATACACCTGTTGTTGTTTGATGTGCAATACAGATTACAGTTCCCTTAAAATTGTTTTTGACTGTATCAATCACTTGTCCGGTTGATTCCTGGTCCAATGATGCGACGCATTCATCAAGTAGTAGTAGTTTGACGTTATTGATTTCTGCCAACGCTATGGTGAATGCCAAAATCACGCGCGCCAATTCCCCCCCGGAGAGGTTTTGTAAGTCACTCTCGTGGCCATTTTGCGTGACATCAACGTTTAGCCTGATGCCGTCAAAGACCAGAACCGCGCTTGTTTCTTCAAGGAAATTATCTAGATACATTTGCGCATGAAGGTTGATCTCCTCTATAACCTCTGTGACGGCCATTTTTTCTGCCGTTTTGATGATTTCCTGTAGTTTGATGGCGCGTGGATAGCTCATGTTGAGTCCGGCCTCGGTTTCGAGTAACGTTTCCACTTTTGTCCAATATCTCACTGATTGCGATGCCTGTTTGTCAAGACCGAGGTTTTTAATTTCGAAATTGGCTTTGTTTATATCGTCCATGAGTTCATCGAGGTCGTATTTGATGACTATTCCGTTGAGTGTACGTTCTTTTTCCTTGCGTTCATATATTGTTTTCTTTTTCTTGCGAAGACGTCCTTCGGTTGTATCATCATAGTCTGGTTTGGGAACTTTAAGAGAAGAGCATAATGTTTTTTGTTTGGAGTATGTATCGTCGTCCATCTTTATTTTAAAGATGTTATCGAGTTGGAGTTGAGCGTCTTCCAGTTCGGGGTATTCGACTCGTAGGCGTTCCAGTTCGGCTTCCTTCTTTCCAAGTTCTTTGACGCGAAGAGCCGCCTTCACGCGTCGTTCTTCGAGATGTTTGGCTTCTTCCATGGAGAATCTGCAATCGTTTGTTTTCCTGGAGGAGGGTATGATGAGTTTATCGCACCACATCGCGACGTCTGTCTTACACGATGGGCATATCATGTGAACCATTGAATCCTCTATTTGTTTGGTTATTTTAATGATTTTCATTTTTAGGGAAGTTATTGCTTTAACATCTGTTTCAAGGTCTATTATGTTTTTCATATCCTGGATGATGTGTTTTATCTCGTCTTTTGGCATGTTGCTGGGTTCGTTTAGTTTTTTGAGTTTGTTTCTTTCGCGTTGGTAGCGGTCCCATCCCTGTCTGTGCGTACTGATGCGTTGCAGTTCGTCCTCTAGCTCATCTATGTCTTCCTCTATTTCGGGTAGTGTTGTTAACTGCTCTCTGACATCTTCTTGCATTTTTTGGAGGTTCTCGGTCTTGGTCAATTTTGTCTTGAGCGAATCCATGGTTTGTTCGTGGGTCTTTATCTTCTCGTCGTACATCTCTTCTTCGAGTAGGTCGTCTGTGGGGGTTTCTAGTTTCTTTATTTTCAGGTCCTTGAGCATCTTTTCGGTTGTTTCTCGTTGCCTCGTTGTAAGCATCATTTCATCCTTCCTATCTTTTACCAATTCCTTGCAGTTTTTGATGAGGAGGTCTACGTTTTCCCCCCCGAAGGCCATCCTCTCTATGTATCTCATTTTATCCATTGGCGTCATTAGGATGAATGATTTGTTACTGTCCGTTCGTTGAGACATGTAGCCCATATGGTACTGAGGAAACATATCATCGATGACCGCCTGCGCCTCCTTGTCTTCTCGCGTAGTTCCCTGGCCCGCTGTTGCACGTAACCTGTTGGGGCGTTTTGTCCTGATGATGGTGACTTCGTCCTGTCCCGTTCCTAAGATGAGCGTGACGCTGCAAGACGTCTTCCCGTATGTGGGGAGTTTCTTTCCTTCCCCCGTGAGAGCGAAGATGATAGCCATAAAGATTGTGGTCTTTCCTTGGCCCGATTTGCCCGATATGAGCGACAGCTGTTTATCAAATATGAATTCGGCTGTTGTGAATTTCCTAAAATTCTTTAGGATCAGTTTTAACATGGTTTTACTTCATACCCATATAGCTTAAGTGAGTAAAATCAATTTATTCATAAGATGCGTTTCATAAAATGTTCAAAGCCGTGACCAAATATACTGGAAGGTTCAAATCCCTCTTCGAGGTGATCTTCCAAAATATGACAACTGCCGATTTCACGATCGACAAAACAGGTATGTTCCTGGAACACCTAACAACACAGAACCTACTTATCTCTGTATTTCTCCCTGCAGAGAATTTTGAGGAATATATCTTTAACGATGATGAACCTATGCATGTTGGTTTGGGGCAACATATCAACAAGGAGTTTTTCAAATCAGTGAAGAACAAGGACGTCATTACGATGTCAATCACAACTCCCCATAAATTCGATTTCGAGAAAAGAACAGAGGCCAACGATTCCGTGCAGTCCCTCTCTATCAGTATCGAGGACACCCAAAACATCACCCCGATTGAACACGACGAATTTGAGTCCAAACCAGTCCTCATTGCACACAATATCTACACGGATTGGTGTAAATCTATTTCAAATACAACAACCATCGACGTAACGAAAAACATGGGACAAATTCAATTCATGTTCGATACAGGGAGATCTATTAAGACACTCAAATCCGGTAAAGAGGATAAAACCGATATCGATTTGGTGCATCAGACGTACTATTCTGAACAATTCACCAGGATTAGTAAAATTAGTTCCTTCGTGTCTGAACCTATTGATATCAGATTTGAGGCGGATAAGCCATTGTATTTCTTATGTAAAAGTCCAATCGGAACAATGAAGGTGTTCATGTACATGAAGTCAAAAGATGAGTAGAAATTGACTTTTGACTTATTGATTTCTAACCTCTATTAGATATACAGAAGTAAAACAAACAATATGGAGACTATAACTCGTAATGTAGAAGTAAAGAATGAAATGTTAGTATTATTTTTTTCAGGTAGATCTTATCTAAGTAATTTTTATAAGTGCAAATTTGAGTTAGATGGTAACACCTTTTCTTCAATGGAACAGTACTTTCATTACAGCAAAGCAGCTATCTTCAAAGACAAAGATTCTATGAAACGCATTTTAAACACCAACGATTGCAGAGAACAGAAACGTCTTGGACGCAGAGTCAAACAGTATAAAGAAAATATTTGGGCAGAGAAATGTTATATAGTGATGAAACAAGGACTCTATGCCAAGTTTGACCAAAACCCGATATTAAAGGAACGCCTACTCTCTATCTCAAACGCGAGGTTCGTCGAAGCCAGCCCTTATGACAGAAAATGGGGAATAGGTATTGAAGCAGATCACCCTAATGCGGTACAACCATCTAAATGGCCAGGAAATAACTTGCTTGGAAAAGCATTAACCGAGACGAGAGATATCCTCAAAACTCTAGATTGAATCACTCTTGAAACACGTTACTATTATATTGCACTTATTTAAGTTTGTAGCGCACATTAATTTCATTACCAACGGTAATGAAATCATAAAAATTATTTACTTTCATATCCAAGATCCTTCTTCAGTTTCGTCACATCGGCCGTAATCTTTTGACGACTCGGGCGTGATCTTCTGTAGTCCCCGTTCGTGCTATCGTGATCTTCGTCAGACGCGTCAGACGCGTTGAACGAGCCAGCCCTATGCAACCGATCCCTTTGACGGCGCTTAATTAACAAAACCTCTTTCGCGTTATCGGAAACATCATCATCGCTCGCGATAAATTTATCCTCAATCCCTTCTTCGCTCTCACTTGAAGAACAATACATAAACCTTGTCACTTCATCCTCCTGGTTTTTATCAAACCGCCATTCTTTGCGGTTTTTAATGTACTTCCCGTTAAAAAGATCTTCAAGATCATGGTGATCGGGGTCTGCTTTGACGTAGAAATACTTTTCCGAATCGGTTTTCGTATTCATGTTTTAGTTTTAAACCGCGAAACATAAGTCCTTAGAATATGTAAATTTACAACTAACCTAGTAAGGAAGTTGAAATTCTATATTATGATATATAAGAAAAAGTAAAAATGGATGAGCTACGACATGTTTGCGATGAGGCGTACGAAAAAGGATCGCCTGTAATGAAAGACGATGACTACGATGCCATATTTGGCGACGTGTCATCGCATGCGGCGCTGAAAACAGGAAAAACAACAACCCTCCCCGTATGGATGGGGTCCTTGAACAAAACACGTAACGAAAAATCATTAAATACATGGTTAGAAAAAACAAGCACTTATAAAATAGTCGCGAGTTCCAAATTAGATGGCATCAGCGCTTTATACAACCCCGTCACAAACACATTATACACCAGAGGCAACGGTGTGAAAGGATGCGATATAAGCAGATTCGTCAAACACATCAACATGAGTTTCCTAGCGGGTCTCCAAGATGGTCTCGTCAGAGGGGAACTGATCATGAAAAACCAGATCTTCGCTGAAAAATACGAAGCACAGTTTAAGAACCCTCGCAACCTGGTCGCGGGGCAATTTGGTAAGAAAAACATCAACGAAAGCATCGTCAGCGATATAGATTTTGTTCCATACGAGATCATAACAAACAAAACATCTCAACCACGTATCTCTAGACAACTGCCCCAATCATCACCCGCGTTTCCTTGGGTTCAAATGTCATTACAAGAAATAACCGTAACATCGTTAACGGAGTTACTGGATGAATGGACTATGAATTGCGACTACGCGATGGATGGGCTTGTTGTAACCGAGGATCGGGTCTATGTGAGAAACACCGAGGGGAATCCTAAACACTCGATCGCGTTCAAAAAAGAAACAGACGATGCAAACATTTCAGAAGCCGAGGTAACATCAATCACTTGGAATTTAAGTAAATGGGGTATGTATATTCCAGTGGTAAATATATTACCTGTATCGTTATCAGGGGTTGTAATTTCCAAACTGAGCGGGCATAACGCCAAGTACGTCGTCGACAACAAGATCGGCCCCGGGGCTCATATAGCGATTGTGCGTTCCGGAGATGTAATCCCGTACATCGTGTCTGTCATGAAACAGTGCGACCGTGTTATAAATCTCCCCAGTTCGAAGTGGGACGGCGTAAATGTGTGCATCGAGAATACGCACGAAGACGACGATAGCAGCGTTATCGAGATTAAGACGCTTACAAACATATTCTCTAAATTGGATGTCAAACACGTTAACACAAAAACAATAGAGAAGATGTATCTAGCATGTCACTTAGACACATTTCCGAAAATGCTTAACTGCTCCATGTCTGAGCTGCGACTTGTTTTTAAAGAGAAGACGGCAACGCGCATAATCGTGGGGATGGGAGGATTGAAGGAGACCCCTATCAAAGTGTCTGTTATCGTAGGCGCTTCAGGCGTCCTTGGGTATGGTTTAGGAGTTAAACGAGTCGAGAACCTATTTACATGTTTGCCGTCTCTCCGGGCAGGCGATTGGAAGACCGTGCCTTCTGTAGATGACGTATGCCGAGTGGAAGGGTTTGCTACGAGGATGGCTGAGAAAGTAGTAAACTGTTTCCCAATGATGACCATGTTCATCGATTTGTGTCTCGCTAACGATCTGCAGTTGGTGGGCATTTATGACAGAACCGTTGTTTCCGTCGCCGACGAGCCTCCTACCACCAAAAAGATATGCCTCTCGGGGTTCAGAGACAAGGAGTTGGAACAAAAATACACAGTGCTGTCTTCTGTAACGAAAGAGTGTGAACTGTTGATATGTAAATCTTTTGAATCGGAAACAACCAAGATGGTAAAAGCCAGAAAGCTAGGAATCAAGATTATCTTGGTCACAGATTTATGTAATTAGTTACCTCTTCGTAACCTATTAGGGGTTATGAAAATTATATTAATATTTTTACTTACGAATTTAAGTTAGAAACTTATAAGTTTAAACAGCTCTAAAGATCATTATATGAGATTAAAACATGTTGTTATATTCTAAATTATATGACCTGATGACAGGTCGCAGCACGAGCGGCGGTCGACCTGCACTTAGATGCACCGTTAAAGAGCTATACGGGCGCAACGATGCGTTGCGGTATGTCCAGTTCAACACAGAGAACGGCGTCCCGTGCCTCTTGCACATATCATCGAAGCATCAAATTAAGATGGATACTAAAAAATTCCTATCTCTTTCAAGATGGAGAGACAACGAGGTAAATTTTGAGGCCGTCTTAGCCGCCGATCCCGAAGTGTCCATCGTTAAGGAGGTACAGGCAACATCATCGCCTCAAGGGCTTATTGACCTCCTCAAAAGGTTAGAGCCGTCACTCAAATCTATTCCCTACAAAATAGGGATCCTTTCAGAAGAATACCTGCTTGTCCTCGACGAAGACGGTGAAGTGGATGTATACTACGCGAGTGGCCCCAAAGAAACAAAATTGTTGGTTGTTTTAGATCTCGAAACATTGCTGTTTAAAAACATTGTACCTGAGTTAGAGAGAGTTCATAAAAATGTACTTAAATTGATTCAGGATTCGACTGAGCGGTATTGGGATTCGCTACTGGAACTCCTCAAGAAATGCCAACAACTAAAAATAGTCACTAAAGGGAAAACATCTTTAGACAACAAAGGTATCATAGACCAAAGCATGAAAATGGGTATGTCTTACAAGGCGATCAAACTAGCACTTGATTGCTGTTTCGATGATGAGTAGTTAGTTACTTTCTTTTCTTCGGAAAACACTTTTTTCAAGAACGCGTTTGCCTGGTTTGAGTCTTCTTCTTTCTAGGTGTTTTTTCTGTTTCAATAACTTTGGTTAACTCCTCATTCACAATAACATCCAATTCGTCGTCGTTTGTTTCTAACCTGAGAGGTTCAAGATCGCACATTCCTTCCACCTCGCATGGAGGTGATCTTGGAGTGGGTTGAGATGCTTGGTGTTGTTGTGGGGCCGCGTATTTGGGTTTGTACATCGCCTGAAGGTCGTCTGGGGGGGGAGGTCTGGCGAAGAGCATCTCGATGGTTTCACATCGTTTGGCTAATTTAAGCATTTCGATGTTCTGGGCGTTGTATTTTGTATACATGAAATATCCGACTATTGCGATAGCCACGAGACAAATGGCACACACGATGACATTTTCCAAGTTCATTTTTCTCTGTCCTAGAAATTGTTAACCCATAATTTCACTAAAACCATATGAACTTATGATACCTAATTAAAATGAAACTCCAACCAACCTGTTCTATTTGTCTGAGTAAGATAAAGCTCATCGATTTCAGATACGGCCAAAAACGCACAGGCCCCGGACGTAAATTACTATGTAAACACGTCTTTCACGCGTCATGTATAAACAGTATCTACAAACCTCAATGCCCTCTCTGTGAACATCCAATCTTCAACGCAGACGAAGAAACTCTCCTCACATCGGTAAACGAAGAAAGTGCTATCGATGTACTTAAAAACTTACACATACACAACATAAATGTTAAAAACGTATTTATGTTTATCACTTCCACCCAATCATCGGCCCAAAATTACAAATGGTTGGTAAATTTGATGTTTAAATACTGCGACTTCACCGACATTTTGGCAGACAACCTCAATGATAAAATATTAGTAAATGAAATTATCCATAGAGGAAGGGTAAATTGGTTCAAAACGTTCTGCGGAGGGTTAACATTCTTTGATCTGGTGTACGAAAGAACAGACGACCCGGCCATCATATCGATGATCCACGGCAAATTACCACTCAAAGACATAATACCCACATCTATATATCCCACAAACCAAATGACAACATTCGGCGAAAACAACGGAAACAACAAAATTACACCCACAGCCCCCGAACAAACACACATGCGACATAGACGTCTTGACAGCATGTCAGGATTCGACAACATCACACGAACAGCAACCATTCGTAGATCTCACAGATTTAGTAAATCTTTATACCCTCAGTTAGATCAAGAACAACTAACATCGAGTATATATGATCAACCACAATTGGGAGCGCACTTGGGAGCGCACTTGGGAGCGCACTTGGGAGCGCACTTGGGAGCGCACTTGTACCCAATGTTGCCGTCAGCACCATCAATCGATCTTATGTAAATCTGAAATGATTTAACATCATTCGCGTAACACAAAATGTTCGTGACAGTGTTATTCTATATCTTTTCGTTAATTAACTTACTCGTCGTTAAAGATGTTTACTGGCCCATGTTCAAAGACCACGTAGACGCTTTAATGGCTCTACACACAATCACCAAGAGCTGGCAAACAGTCGTTCTGTGCACAGCCTTCTTTCTTAAGACGCTAGTTAGGGCTATTTATAAAGAGAAGGTTATCAAACTGAAACAGTGGTGGCATGAAACTACAATCTCTCTTGGAGAAGATAGGTATTTGTTGGTGCACTATCTCAACGGGGAGAAAGTGAAAATGATTGTCAAGAAAAGCTCCGAAACAGTTACAGCCGTTGTAGACGAAAACTACGATGAATGTTATATGGAAGAAGCCAAACCATTCCTTCTGTATGAACAAGAACCGCTTTGTCCTGAGATCTTAGGTCTCGATAAAGCGCTTATCATTCACACGCTAGGAGGAGGTCTTGTTAGGAAGGAGGTAAAGGCGAAGATTGAATGAGTTATGTATAGCGTAGTTGTGACAAAATGAGTGTCTTAATTAATCCATACAAAGGCGAGAGTGCAGAACTTACCAAAGCCCTGAAACGTTACAACGTCTCTATGCCTAAGAAGGAATGTAAGGGTGGATCATGCCCCATCCCAAAACCTGTGCAAATGATGACCGCTAACGATATCAAAACCAGCATTACAAACACCATCAAGATCCTAACCAATGTAAAACAAATACTCGTTCTTGCTCTAAACGAAAAAGACCAATTTGCCCTCGTAGAGATGAGCAAAGCCGGCGACTGGGGAAACACCAAGAAGGGTGTCACGGTTAAGATCGTATCATAGAAATTTATGAGAAAGATTTGAGATTATATTTAGTAGTAGATTTATAACCCTAGGGTTATAAAGCATTAGATTCTGAGAAAATCCCTGATATGAACAGGATCATTTATATGTACACCCCCGTCGCTTAAACTATGTATTATGAAAAAGTATTTAGTAAAATGATTCGATATCGTCATAGTTTATCTTTTCATAGCATTTGAGGTCGATTTCCAATACACTGTCGAGCCAATCCCTAAACGGTGACAACACGGGGATGTTGTGCGCTAAGATGACTAACCCCTTGTACATGATATACAGTTCGTGAGAATCCGCGTAGTCTGAGAAGAGGGTTGGGTCTCTGTGGCTATCGCAAACTCCTGTGATATTATAGAAATCGTGTCGGTAGAGATCACTCAACGAGTATGAGACTAGGTAAGGAACCACCGTTCGCATATATGCGATGTTCAATTTGAAATATGTTAACAGATCAACCACTTTGATCTTAATGCCTTCCTCTGTCTTCACGCCTCTGAACTCTATTTCGGAATATCGGCCAAACGTAATCAGATCGAGGAGAGGTGATTGCCCATCGCATCCGTCAGGAGTTGTTGGGGGAGTTGTTGGGGGAGTTAATATATTCATAACGACATGTTAACTTCAGGATAATTACCTTTAACCCTAAATAAAAACATTGGTTAAAGATAACCATATAATATCCGAATATTTGATATTATATTTTATACTTGATTTCATACCCTGACCATATCTAATTAATTTTAATTAATAGATCTGGTCAAAAATAACCACCGAAAACAGTTCCGGGAAACCGATGTAGCCCTGCACTATAGCGACACACTCCTGAACATCTTCGACTTTATATGTCATGTTCAGGATAGATACGATGATGCTGAACAAGTTCTGGCAGCGAGCGAAGCTCGCCAGGGCGCTTCGCGCCCATGTGTAGCCGAAAACAGATGCGCTGATGTCAGCGCATCTGTTTTGGAGTGGCTAGGATACGATAACGAAAAAGAAAAAGATAACAAATCTCATTTCATTGAGTTGCTTAACGCCCACAACATCGAGTTTAAACAGATCAAACACACAGACCCCGAATTTCAAAATTATCCAGATCTTGTAGAAGATGTTAAATCGTATTCAGTAGCAGCTTTGAAAAGAAAGAAGTGGATCATCATGGGGTCCAGGGACTTCAAGGAGATGGTTATGTGCCTCAGGACTAAGAAGGCTTCCGAGATCAGACGCTACTATTTGGCTATTGAAGACTTGTTCAAGATGTACTGCGAGTACACGCTTCACTTCCAGTTGAGACGCGAGAAGAGGAGGCTAGGAAAGAAGCAAGGTACGATAGATGATCTTGTGAGAGGTATGGGTGAAATGAAATTGGAACGCAGAGAAGCTGAGCAAAAAGCCGAGCAAAGATATAACAACCTCATGGCTAGGTGCGACCAACTCCTTCACCACGCCGAGCAAGCCGAAGATGACTTACAGGCCATCGCGAGTAACCTCGAAGAGGTCCGAAACGTCGCTGTCCCTAAGCCCAAACAAGACAAGAATCTTCACAAGATCGGTGTTGTCAGGAAATCTTCTCACTACGAACGTGCCACGTCTGATCCGACGTACTATGCGAGGGCCGACGTAGTTGTGATCAGGAGACAGAGAGGGACCTTCAACCAGCGTGTGAAAGAGATCAGGAACTACGGAGCAGGAACCAATTTAGATGCGGAGCTGATAGTGGACAAGGATAGTCCTAATTCGATTAACTTGTTTAATAGGTTGAAGGAAGATGAAGGGAGTCCTTTTATATTTCATGGGCCGTGCGGAGTCGAGTTTACGGAAGAGGGTACGGAGGATAGGTTGAGAGAGGAGGTTGATAGGATTCACGGGGATCGTATGCAGTTGCCTTAATTTTTTTTACTCTTATAACCCTAGGGTTATAAGAAGTACATATTACGTTGAGTTTATCCGAGAAGATAAAACCCAGTTATGATATGATAGTAGTTAAATTCGGTGAACGGTTCTTTTGCGATGTCTAAATGTGTTTCTTGCTTTACTAAAACAATGGATATTGAAAAGTTTTTCCCTAAGTACCCTAACATCTTCAAATTTGAAGATCCTCTGCTTAATCCGTATAACGCTCAGGACTTTAACGACGCCATAGTGACTAAGAAGGAGTTTGAATCTCTGAAGCTTCCTAGATATGAGAAGTTGGCCATTAAAGGGACTGGTGATCAGTACAATCATCAGAAGATAATTGCTCGTTTTATGTCGTCGGTTACACCGTATAGCGAGATGTTGCTATTTCAAGAGATGGGAACCGGTAAAACATGCACCGCGATCGCCGCCATCGAGCAGCTCCGCTACGAAAAGAACAAACACATCAACGGGGCCATCGTCTGTGCAAAGGGTGCCGGGCTATTGAAGAACTTCGCCCAGGAACTCCTATTCTCGTGCACGGACGGCAGATACATCCCCGACAACTACGATAAACTGTCAGACCTTGAACGAATCCACAGAACACGTAAAATCACATCAGCTTTTTACCAATTTCACACATTTGAGACCTTTGCAAAAGCGGTGTCGAAGATGCCCGACGAGGCCCTTAAGAAACGGTTCAGCAACACCGTCTTTGTTATTGACGAGGTGCACAATCTCCGCGAAAAGGACGATGTGGTGAGGAAAGAGAGCGATGTCAGAAATATCCTCATCAATAAGCGCGCGGAAGGGCTTGCCGGACCGCTGGACATATACAAACAGTTTCACAGGTTGTTCCATGCAGTAAAAGAATGCAAGATATTGCTCATGTCTGGAACAGTAATGAAAGACGATCCAGCTGAATTTGCAAGCGTTATGAACCTGATTCTCCCTCTCGACAACCAGTTCCCAACAGATAAAGATTTCATGAAAACGTATTTCGAAAACGATGGAATCATTAAACACAATATGATACCTAATATGGCAACAAAAATAAAAGGAAGGGTATCCTACCTCAAGGCCATGACGTCAGAAGTGAAGAAGGTGTTTGTAGGTAGAAGGGTGGGCGATTTACAACATTTCATTGTTTATCCAGGAATCATGAGCGATTTCCAATCCCTCCATTACCTCGAGGCGTACGCTAAAGATAAACAGGAAAAGAGTATATTCATAAACTCCAGACAAGCATCTCTCTTCGTGTTTCCGAACGGCTCTTACGGAACCGACGGGTTCAATAAATACATTGTGAAAAGAAGGGGCGATGTGCGCGCTGCGTTAGGACTCCCAACGAATGCACAGAAGAAACAGGAAACGGCCACCACTTACACGCTATCGGGGGATTTGGTCAAAGCCATCAATAAAAACTTAGCAAATCTATCGAAATATAGTAATAAATTCGCTGAAACTATAAAATTAATCTTAGATAATCCCAGGGCTAAATCTTTAGTTTATTGTGAGTATGTTAACGGGAGTGGGTGTATTTTGTTTGCAAAAATACTAGAACAGTTCGGTTTCACGCAAGCCAGAGGAGATGAACGCGGAAAGGGACTCAGATACGCGCTCCTGACACACCAGACCACCAGTCAGAAGAGAGTGCAACAACTTATAAATAGGTTCAACAAGGACGATAACATTGATGGAGATTATATATCGGTAATCATAGGAAGCAAGATCATAAGCGAGGGTTTCACGTTTAAAAACATAAGAAAAGAGTTTATATTTACACCACATTGGGTTACATGTATCTATATACATAAACGATACATCTATTTAATTTATATGAATTACTTCATATAAATTTTTATCCACTCACCAGAACATGTAAGATCTACGGTAACTGCTCCCTCTCTCTATGAATATTATGCACCTCTTCGAGCAACCTATCCTCCGTTCCCTCTTCTGTAAGCTCTATCCCACACGGTGAATGAAAAACAAATGGACTCCTTTCCACCTCTTTCAACCTATTGAACAAATTGATTGCATTTGGGCTCTCGAACGCATCTTCACACATCCTCGCATCTGCATTGGATCCATTGCCATAATTTCGTATCTCATTGACACGCTGATTGAAAGTTTCAGCTTGTCTTCTGATCACTGTGACGTCAGACCTAGCATAGTATTTAGGATCTTCCTCGGCTCTGACATATTTAGGTGATTTTCGGATCAATCCCAATTTATGTAGCTTCTTTTTACATTGGGGCTTGGGAACCGCGACGTCTCTTACTTCATCCAATTTACCAGTAATGTGTTGCAGGTCGTCCTCGGTCTGTTCAGCGTGATGGAGGAGCTGATCAGCACGTTTGATAAGATGATCATGTCGTTCTTGATGTTTTAGTTCCATACCATCCATTTTCTCAATTAATTCATCAATCCTACATTGTTTTTTCTCCAACCTCTCTTTCTCCCTTCGCATCTGGAAGTGAAGCGTATATTCGCAGTACATTTTGAACAAATCTTCAATAGCCAAATAGTAATTTCTTATGTCGTCAGCCTTCTTAGTCCTGAGGCACATAACCATACGCTTAAAATCTCTTGAACCCATGATGATCCATTTCTTGCGATCTATGTTGTTAGGTGTAATATGTTTAGCCTCCTCAACAAGATCAGGATAATTTTCGAATTCAGGATCTTGGTGATTAATTTCTTGGAATTCGATGCTATGAGATTTGAGCAGTTTTAGAAAAACTTGTTTTTGTGTATATTCATGTTCGCTATCGTAACCTAACCACTCCAAAACCAGGCTATCAATATTGATAGCCTGGTTTTCTGTAATACATTGCCAAAATTTATTCAGCATAAATTCGTCAATCTCAAACCCTGTGTACTTTATGTAGTCGAAAATATTCAACAACTCGTACTTGCTCCAGTTCAAGGCCAATTCAGTTTGAGGAAACTGTTGTCGCCCCTCCATCATATCCATGAGGTTACATTTTTCCTCAGTTGATTTGTTCTTGAGAACGGTCTTGATAATCACTCTAGACTTTTTAGCAATAGCACCTGTAGATGATTCCATTGTTCTTTTATAATGCTTACCTTACCCTTAAATCATTTTTATTCTTTATATAGATGTAAATGTTCGATATAAAGAATATAAGATAATAATAAAGTAATGGTAAGCATAACTAAATACGAATGGGAATCTGAATTGAGACCCACAATCTTAGACACCTACACCAAGAATTTATCAGCAAAGCAGGTAAATTATTTTTTACACAAAACGTCTTTTAAACCTAATCAAATAGAAAACTATACGATTGATCAGCTGTACGATTTCTGCATGGCACTCAGATCAACTTTTAGGTTTTATATTATTGCAGGTATTATATTGGTCAGAAAACTAGATACTGAAATACTATCTCAATATATAAATACATTCGAGGCTAAATACACCAGCGTTATGCGATCTGTTCAAATATCTCAAAACATAGATCTCACTAATCAACCAAAGGAAGTAGTAGCTGTTAGAAATTTGGTAACTAATCATTGTCTCAATTTACTAGAAACATCTACTGATGTACAAGAAATATATACTCAACTACAAGATATCTTGAAAGGGGTTAATATGGGCAGAAAGATACCCATATGTGCCTCTATTTTAAACAGTCTCAATAAACAAGATCTGGCGGATGAGCTTCTCCAATATTTTATAGATAAAAAACTACCACCATTTGAGATATTTAGGACAGAGACCAAATGGAAAACCGAATTGGTAAATGAACTGTTTCCCATCATTACAAAACGTGTAGAAATCAACAGCTCATATCCGGAAACAAGGATTAACGGAGCTATGAACCGCATCATCAGCTATTTACGCCTTTTTGAGAAATATATTCAAGAACAATTACAAACACCTACTCATTTCGATTCGTTGCAATGGTTTTTCGGAACATGCACGCTAGAACTGCTTTCTGAAGCGTTTGTATTTATTGGCGAGAACTACATTGAGCCCCTAAATCACCTAGTGCGATCGAAGATATCGCTTCACCACGCGGCCGATTTCGTGAAAGTGATGGTACCGTTGTTTAGGGAATATATACCTCATTATTTTATGTGTAAAGGTGAGTTATCGCTTCTGAAGACCGTTACATTGCTTCAACACATAACTGATAAACGAGAACGACCTGTCGAAACTAGAAGGAGTTTCTTTGCAAGCGAACTAGACAAATTATTGGAATATGTTAAAAACGATTCTAAATGGACACTTATTTTTCTTATCTTGAAGGAGGTTGGTTTACGTGCTGGTGCTATAGGAACGCTTCGGATAAAAAATGTTGTATCGCCAACAGGATCGTTTTTTGATGAAATTACACATCTTGAGAAAAATAGACGCACCAGAACATTTATCGTCAGTAAATTATTGAAGGAATCGTTTAAAGGCTATTGTAAATTTAGACACATTGATTATGCTAAGGATCGAGACATGTATCTATTTACTAACGAAAAAAACGAGAACCGTCTCTCAAAAGCAGCAATCTGTGTAAAGCTGAAAGATATAGCATTAAAATGTGGGATAGCCGGTATGCACGTCCACCCTCATGCGTTCAGACACACGATCGTAAATAATCTGATGGCGTGTGGAAATAAATTGGAAAATGTTTCAAAATATATGGGACACTCCAGCATCAGCACGACTGAAACGTATTATTGGACAACTGAGCTGAGAAATATTGTACCTACTATGAACATACCGTGGCTCGTAACTGCTAAGAAAAATTATGCATATCCTGAAGATTTGTCGTCAGATGAAGAAGATATTATTAATGATAATAATGAAGATGTGAAGACAATAAGCAGCAACGCAACATGCAGTACAAATTTTTCAAATTCAGATATAATGGGAATTGCTATCGGTTTAATAAGCGCAATGCAAAGCGTATTGACGGTAGAGCAGAAACAGACATTGAAAGGTCGTATACCAAACATTGAACAAATGTTTGCTGTTATATGTGAACACAGCATAGCAAGTAACCAAACATAATATTTTATAACCCAATGGGTTATAAAATTTGTAATTATTGAGGGTAATCTAATCTCTCATTATGTATTTCGTTTACAGCCTCAAGCAGCTCATCCTCATTACCTGGTCTCAGCTCTATACCGCATGGGTTATGGTATACAAAATCTGTAGGTCTCTCCTCTTTCAACCTATTATACAGATTGATCGAATTTGGGTTGTCCAACTCCAATAACAGATGTGCATCAGTGTTTGTACCGTTTCCATAATTTTTTATCTCATTTACTCTTTGATTAAATGTAGATGCCTGTCTTCTCAATACCGTGATATCGGATCGTGTAAAGTATCTAGGATCTGAATCGACAGGTACATAGGATCTAGATTTCCTAATCAACCCTAATTTATGTTGTTTACCTTTGTTCTTTGTATCCGGTACGACTTTATCACGTACAACATGTAATGTCTTAGTTACATGATTTAGATCGTCTTCAGTTTGCTTAGCGTGATAAAGTAGTTCGTCGCCGCGCTGCATAAGGTCATCGTGCCGGTTTTGAGCGTCTAAACGTTCTTTTTCATTTTCTAATCTCATATTTTTTAGTTCTTTTGTGAGGTCATCTATCGTATGTTGTTTATTATCCAATCGTCTACGCTCTCGTCTCAATTGAAAGTGAAGCGTATATTCGCAATACATCTTGAACAAATTTTCAAGAGATAAATAATACTGGCGGATTTCGTTAGCTCTATTGGTTTGGATATACATGATCATCATTTTGAAATCATTCGAATTCATAATGATCCATTTCTTTTGATGCAATGACTGAGCCGATAAATTACTAGCTTCCTCTACAAGATCGGGATAATTTTCAAAATCGGAATCTGTATGTTTGACTTGTTTAAAATTAATATTGTGAGATTTAAGAAGCTTTACAAAAGCTTGTTTTTGATTTCGTTCTTGTTCATTTTCATATCCTAACCATGCCAAAATATGCGCATCCATGTGGATGCGCATATTTTCGGCTACACATTGCCAAAATTTGTTCAACATAAATGGATCTATTCTAAACATGGTAGCTTCTATATATTCAAAAATATTTAACAAGCTATCGTCATAGGCTAGGGCCATATCTGTCTCTGTAAACTGCTTCCTGGTTTCCATCATGTCCATGAGCTTACATTTCTCTTCAGTACTTTTGTTAGCCAAAGCTGTTTTAACAATCTTTTTTGATTGCTTAACGACCTTAATTTTGGGAACTGCTCCTTGATTCATATTTACTTTTAAACTTACATCGTTACCCTTAAATAATTTTATTTTGTATATATAATTATTTATTCGCTATTCTTGAACATTAGTTAAATTACTCATACCCATTTTAAGTTGCTGGAACATTTTCTGTTTTTCTACTTTCGTAATTTTATTTTTCTTTTCCTTGGGTTTTTGTTTATCCTCTTTCATGAATGACGGCACCGTCGATTTAGCTTTCTCTTTAGAGATCCATGGTATATTGAGACGATTGCTTACTTCGGAGGCAGATTCTTTTAGATAATATTTCTCCGTTGTAGCTGCAGACGAGTGACCTAACATCTTAGCCACCAATTCCGGTTTATTACCTTCTTCAAGCAAAATATGAGCAAATGTATGCCTTAGCGAATGAGCGTGTATGTGAGGACCCTCTAAGCCTGCTCGTTTAGCTATACCTTTTATTATTGAATTGATCCGATGGGGGCAAACGCCTATATCTTCACCGCGGCCTGGAAATAGGTAGGAGCCTCTGCTTTTGCGGCCTTCGTCGATCCAACGCTCAAGTAAGGAGTGGACCTTCTTGTTTATTACAAATGTGAACCATTTGTTGCCTTTTTCAAGTGTACGGCCGGTTTGTTTGACTATTGTTTTATCGTTGATGGTGGTGACGACGTGTTCCAATTTAATATGAGAGACGCCGGTTGCTCTGAGGCCGGTAGTGATCATGAGAAGGAAAAGTGTTTCGTCTATTAATTTATCTTTGGATGCGTCGTACATGACTTCCAGTTCATCGGTTGAGATGCGGTGTTTATCGGTGTCTGATTCAAATGGTTTATTTTTTGTAGATGTTTTCTTCAGAAGATTGAATTTGTCTATCCATTCACCGTTTCCTAGGATATTGCAGATAAGGATTGAGGTGAATTGTACTTTGCGTGAGTAATTGAGGTTGGGTCTGGTATCTTTTATTGTGTCAGAAATTGTATTGAATGAACAATCTTTAGCATTTTTAAAATGTTGTGGTTCTAGATTGAGGTTGTCAAGAAATTGGCATATGAAAGATATCCAAGCTGTTATGGAATCTTGCGCTTTGTATCTGCTTTTTTCTCTGCATTCTTGTACTAATGTGATTAGGGTTTGTTTGTTGGGGTCGTCGTCTGGAAGAAGTTTATATTTTCTAGGGAGGCAGAACGCGTCTGACTTCTTGCTTAGCTTTTTATCATGAGGGATGATGATGCGTTGGAGGAAGCTTGACGAGATTTGGGTATCGCTCAATATCTTTTTGAGCGATGAGAAGGCGACTGTAGTTGTTGATTTGCTCCATTGATTGACGGCTGCGACGTCCTTCATGGTTTGAGAGAAGCGTTCGCTGAGTGTGTACAGTTTTGAGGTCTCGGTGATAAATTTCTCAATATTGGTTGATCCATAGATGATGTAAAGGGAGTGTTTGAGTAGTGTATATCCGAGTGAGACGTGGCCTTTTTGGATGTTAAGGGTCTCGTGAGTGTATACTTTTCGGAGGAGACTGAATTCGGCACTCTCTTCAATATACTCTGGTTCAGGACCAGGTTGAATTATATTCGTTACTGACATAGTCCCGTTTTATTAAGGCAATACATTGTTTAAATCAAAATATGTAATGGTTAATTGTTAAAATCGTCGATATTTTAAGTAAGTAACCGGAATATTTGTGTATATACCAATGATGGTTGGGGATGTATAAGGGACCATTGGAATTACTCCGAGACAGCTCAGGTTATAGCCAGAGGATGGAGGCTCGGGTCTCATAGCGCCCTCATCGCACGCGGGGACAGGGATCTTAAAGTGGAGATATACCAACTAGTGTCGATCCCAGCGGCGGGAAATGGGAGGTCCATAGATCTCGACATGTATGAGACATCTGAGAAGAAGGACGTCGCTATGAAGCAGATAGAGCATGTTGTAAAAAAGTCCGCATTTGACTGCCCGTTGACGATCGACAGAAACCGGATCACCGGCTACGACGGAATGAGGGAGTGTGATTATACACAGTGCGACTACAAGTGCGATGGGTCGATAGGAAGTCCGTTAGATGTATCCACGTACAACCTGTATAATACTCTTATAAATATAGTAGAAGACAGGCTGAGAAAATATTTTAAAACAAACTTTTACTTGGATGTTGATGAACTATACAAAATGTTTCCTCAATTAAACACATTCGAGGTGGTTCAAGCTGTGAAGACATTCATAGACAAGGATACACAGTTTTTTAACAAGTACGGATATCCTTCGTATATCAGAATCCAAGGAGATATTTTATACATCTCTTCCGACGCCCGCGTGCCTAACAACGACAAACTCGCAGATTACTATACAAAGAACCTGATCATACAGAACGGAGATTCATTCAAACATATTTTAAAAAATTTGTATAACGAGGAACTTCCTAACATCGTCGAAAACATCTTCAAGTATCCTACCTACATGAGGACACTAATTTCGGGTCTCCCCGAAATCGTCCAAAGAGAGATATTGTTAGCAAGCATAAGTGCCGATATACTCGATCTAGAGAAGAACAAAGACACTCGCCAAAAAATACTCATGTTCTTCAAAGGGTTCTTCGACAAGATAGACGGTACATGGATTGTTTGGCTATACAGGGACAATCTGGGCATCATGTGCTTAGAACAAAACGAATGGGTATCTTGCAATAACCAGGAACCGGAAGTCGTAGACAGACATATTGCGAAGAAGCGGGCAGAGTTCACGCAATCCTCGGTAGGTTTCTATGGACTCTACAACCCCCAGCTAAACGAATTCTGCCTGCGAGACGTCAGGACTACAAAACGAGAAGAAGATATGAGGAAAATAACGATCGGCAGGCGATGCACAGATTGGGACCAAAGCACGTTGGTAGACATAATCGTACGACGGATTAAAATGAACCCACCTGATAATTTCATGGACGACGAAGAGTACGAGGATCTAGCTAAAAAGGTCGAAAAGAGCAAACATGCTAAGATGCCTGATGATGTGCAGAATATAAACATGATGAGAAGATTCCTGTATTGGGTAAGGAAACCACGTATCGAACTTTGTACAAAAATAAGAGAATGGCTAAGCGAAAACGATCTAGTCGAAGAGAACTTCGACTGCGGAACACAGAAAAAACAACGCGTCAAGTTCGTACAGTGATAGGTCGTCAGGGATGTGTGCTGCAAAATAAAATACTAGGATAATAAAAATGATTGTAAATGAACAGACAGTCCAACAGATATTGTCAAGCATACAGACTCATACCCCTGAACAAATCATTTTAATTATTATTACATTAGAAGACCCATCTGATGTAGATTACGTTTTTTTCCATCCTACTGTATCTGACCAACTTAGAGAAAGGTTAGATTACCTTGCACAAGAAGGATTGGGTCCTATTCAGGAAGAGCTGAAAAGGGTTCAGGAAGAGAGGAAAAGGGTTCAGGAAGAGCTGAAAAGGGTTCAGGAAGAGCTGAAAAGGGTTCAGGAAGAGCTGAAAAGGGTTCAGGAAGCTATAATGAAAGCTGATCTCATTTTAGAAGATATACAGGAAAAACGATCATTGGTCAAACAATTTAACAATGCAGTAGAAGGGCAACGAGAAATGTATAGAGAACTAAACAGTCAGATAGATGGTTCAATCATGGGTTAAAGAAAATATGGAGGATATGTTGAGAGAGGAGGTTGATAGGATTCACGGGGATCGTATGCAGTTGCCTTAAATTATTTTTACAACAATTTTATCTTATAACCCTAGGGTTATAAGAAGTACATATTTACGTCGTTTTTCAATCATTACGATTTGATTTCAAAATATATACCCTGACAAGATCTAATTAATTTTAATTAATTCCCTCTGGTCAATATAGCGACACACTCCTGTGTCATGTTCAGGATAGATACGATGATGCTGAACAAGTTCTGGCAGCGAGCGAAGCTCGCCAGGGCGCTTCGCGCCCATGTGTAGCCGAGAACAGAAGACTCATCTGTTTTGGAGTGGCTAGGATACGATAGCGAAAAAGAATACGATAACAAATCTCATTTCATTGAGTTGCTTAACGCCCACAACATCGAGTAAAAATACGAGAATGGCTAAGTATAAATAATTTAGTGGAAGAGAACTTCGATTGCGGGACTCAGAAGAAACAGCGTGTAAAGTTTGTACAGTGAATAAATGAAACCATTAATTTCATATATTTGGAATTCGTAACTGGTTTAACGAGATGCACGTGAAAATAAAAATGGAATTCGACGCCCTTGTAGAATTTTTCTCGTCACTCAAGTATGCTAAACGCATATACCCCATGATCATCACTTACACAAGCAGACACCTCAATAAACTGTCTTCTGATGATGATAAAGCAAAGGAAGTTGATCACTTCAAAAGATTTTTAGTGGCTAACCAATCCATCTCAGAAAAGATACTAGATGAAACTAATTTCAAAACTGGCAAGTTGTCATGTACACTTGCTATGGACAACTTCATCTCAGGTCATGATGATGCCACTTTCTGGGACAATATTCAGAAGGTGGAACAGATCATCTTTCCGGATGGCAAGCCTGGAGAGATCGCGCCAGCCAGAGGGGCCACTGGGCTCATGGCCGCATTTGAGGGAAACCCTATCATGACCGACGTTATCGAACAAGTCAAAACCATGGGCGACTTGGACGATATCAGCGACGTAAGCACTCTAATGGCCAGCCCTGGGTTCCAACAGATGGTCAACAACATCAAAAAGAACTTACAAACAGGTAAATATAGCCTCAAGGATCTCACCGGTACGGTGACTAGCGTCATCGGAAGTGTTCAAGATGACCTTGATGACGATACCAAGAGCACTCTGAAGGTTGTGACAGACACGATGGACGCCGTGGAGCGCGATGAGCAGGTAGATATGAGCAAGCTCATGAATTTAGTTAGTAATCTGAAATTAGACAATCTTGGTAGTAAGTAGTTATCGTTTCAAATGAATTTATAACCCTATGGTTATAAATAGTTTTTCTTCATATCTGGACGCATCTCCGCCTCTATCCTCTTCGCCAGATCTTCCGCGAACTGGTCTCGATCACAGCCGTAGACACACTTCCATCGGCCTGGCAACTCGTTATACTCGCATAGTTAAAACTGGTCTTAAGAGGAACCATAGGTCTCATGTATACCTATTCAGGTACCGTCTTATCATGAAAAGCAACGAGAAGATAAAACCCATTTATGGATATGATATTAGGTTAAAAACACTAATGAAAAGTGGTTATGTTTATGTTATAAGTACAGATTTGTACAGATCCAAAGATATTTACAAAATAGGGTTTACAGATAACTTAGAGCGTAGATTGAAACAATTCAATAACACGCGTACACAAGAGGATCAATATTACATAGTGAACGTTTGGAAGACCGTGAAATACACGACTTTAGAAACATGTATACATCAAGCGCTGGTGAGTTATAAACTGAAGAACGAGTTATTCCAATGCTCCTTGACCAAGATAAACGACACTGTGAAGAATATATTCACCAGGAATTCGTTTTTCAATCATTACGATATCGTGATCGAAGGAGCCACACTAAATAAGGCGAAATGGAATAAAAACCATTTCTCTATTATGAGTGGAGGGATAGAGATTATGATGAACGATAAAAATATGATAGGTGAAGTGAAGCGGTGGATATCGGTTAGCGACAAATACAATTTATATCAATTTATATGTCCTTCGTACTTTGACGATCTTCTATCGTTCTTGAAAGAAACGTACAGCGCTTGTGAAGTGGACGACGTCGCTACGATCTTAGAATCTACAACTATATGTGGTTCTGTAAATAGCATATCCGACGAGTTAGCAGAACTCTGCATAGAGTAAAATTTCTGTTCATTACACTGTAATGAAATATCTAATAGAAGTTTCCATAATTGAATCATGTCTTGGCTTCGTCGCGTTTGGTGTAACCCATTTGTTTTCCTTCTCGTCCCACTTCATCTTTTCTACATTAATTTTTAGATCTACGAGAGTATTTGTTTAGCTAGCAGCCCTAAAATAAGTATTTGCGAAGCTGTCTGCATACCCCGAGGAAATGATTTTTTGTTATAATCGTAATTGATGTGTCTCGTGTAGGAATTCTGATTATAAAAATCTTTGGCGCACGTATCACACGTCCATTTCTCACGGGATGCCCATCTATTGTCTTTATCTGACCACCTCATATTTATTCCTAAGAAAATATTGCATATCTTATTTTCAGACTGCCATTTTCATAGTGATTTTTCCCTGGTGGAGTAATTTTGAATTACGAAATCTGAGAACACGAAGTCGTTTATATCTTCAATACGTCTTTTAAACTCGAGGGTGGGGAATTGGTGCATCGGGACATGGTGCCCGTGCCTGTTCTGTTTTCTAATATGTTTCGAACTAGATCGATGTATTGTTGTTTCTCGTGCATATTTTGTAATACATAATATAGCTATAAAAGCTTTCTTTGGTGAGTAAAATGCAGGTTAATGGTAAAAACTTTAAGGTGTACCTGTCTGATACGGTGGATACCATAAAAGACAGGATCGCCGTGTCTATGAATACGTTACCAAAGTATCTCGTGTTTAATCCGGAACTGGTAAGTTCGGCGCCGACGGGAAACATCCAGGTACTGGACGTGTTGTCTCGATTGACGAATCTGGACGTTCTCCGGTTTCCCGAAGAGGCCGTGATCTTGGATAAAATAAGTCGGGAAGAAGCTGAGCGATGGTTTATTGTAACTCATAAAAGTTTGAATGAGAAAGGGAAGGATGTGTTGCTTCGTTTTATTGAGGGGTTAACATCGTTGAGTCCTCGATCTATTTGGGACGATAGGGAGAAACTGAAGAAGAAGATGAGAGATGCAATTGGTAAGTTGCGCGATAAGGTGGGTGCGGAGGTTATTATTTTTGAGGATTTTGAAAATGTTCCCCATGTTGATACGGCGGAGTACGAAGTGTCTCATGTTCAGTTCAACGTTAAATTTGCGGCTGCCCCCCAGGATACTATCACCGTGGGCGAGTTGTTTAATTCGGTTTCTGTGACCAAGATGTCTCCTTACGTGAATATGGGGGGTTTTTATAAGATTTTCCACGACTTCGCCCCAAGCCCCGACTGGCTTGAGATGGAAGCGCCGAATGTCGTATTGGTGAAGGTCGACAGCGAGGTGACCGCTGATTTGAGGCTTCTTAAGGATCCTTATAAGAAGTATACGAACGCGGCCTTCACGATTCGTGACAACCATTTGCTTGCCACTATGGATATGAATGTCGGGCACCGGAATGTGTCACGAGACGTGTTTATTGATCGAACTCTCGAAATATTTCCAACCCTCTCAAGAAATATGATTATACAAATAGAAGAACAAACAAGCATTGGTTTTATTACATATCCATATCAGACATTGCTGATACCTGTTTGGGCAGAATTGGTAATGAATAATAATTACTTTAATAAGATGATCGCGCTGAACGAGTCCATTAGAGCCTCCAAGGTCAAGCAAAACGCGTACGTTCACGTGCTGAATACGGAAGACACAATGAGCATCGCGATGAAAGAGACTGAGAAAGCTAACATGTATACCATGGAAGACGAAGGCACTTACTTCGTTAGGGTTCGTGTTAAGTCGCAGACGATCGCGGATGCTTTAAAATACCAAAAAATTTTGGGGCGTCTGTTTACATTGTATAACAATGAGAAAAACGGGGTTCTCCACGAGTACAGGCAATATATACCTAAATTTCTGAAAGACGAAGAAGCGACGTTGATACGACGCCCCAGGAAACTTGAGAAGTTGGAATTGAGGGCTATCGCTCCTGAGATATTTTTACCAACATACTCGAGAAAGTGTTTGAAACGGCCTATCATCGTAAGCAGAGATCAAGCAATCCAATATGAACGTACGGGTGAGAAAAAGGTGATGGCGTTCCCTTTGTATGGAGAAAGCACTAAGCGGTATTATATCTGCGAGCATGAAACGCATCCATACCCGGGGCTGCGAGAGAACACGCTCGAAAACAAGAAACAGTTCCCGTACATCCCGTGTTGTTACACCAAAGACCAAGACAGAGAAGGGAGCAAGTATAGATATTACTTCTCAAAAGAAACCATGAAGACCAAGCAGAGTGCTGTTCAAGATATTTTTGTGTCAGGAAAAATCTTACCCCCAGGTCTTCCGGGTACTTTACCAAATAACCTCAAAGAACTTTTTTCTCTGATAGAACCCAATCCTCAATATCAATTTGTTAGACTTGGCTGCAATATTTCTAGACATTCGTTCCTGGAATCAGTAATGCTTGCTGTAAATAACAAAAACCTCAAATTCGTGGACCCTTCTGCGCGTGCTCCCATCGTTGAACAGAAAAGAAAAGAAATCGTAAAGGAGGTTTACGCCATGGCGGCGAAGCAAGAATTTTATGATGAACAGCTACCCACAATTATGGAGAGATTAGCTAAATCCAACCTAAACGCTCTCGAGTTTGTCCATGTCTTGGAACTCGTCTTCGATTGCAATATATTCGTCTTAACATCCAGTGACAAGGATCCTAATGGGTCCATGCGTGTCCCTAGACACGCACAGGCTTACTACAAAATGATGCCCACACGTCAAACCGTTTTTATATATCAACACGAGATGGGAGGCGAGTCCGACGATATGGATATGCAATGTGAATTAATTACACAAGCATATACCGATAAAACCAAAACTCTCGAAAACATGAACACCGTGTTCGCCCCAACGGACACCGTGGTCAAGGGGGTCTGGGAGGTATTTCGCAGTCTGAACAGGTCGTTCAACCACAACAACATGCTCCCCTCAATCGCAATCCCGAGACTCACCGTGGTCTCGCAAGTCGTTGACATTTACGGAAAGTGCCGCGTGCTCAATATACAGCACGAGGCGAGCATCATCACAATGGTCTCTGAACCCCTAGCTCCATATGCGGCTCTAAACGCAACCACTGTGTACAGAGCATCGCTAAACACTATCAAAAGTTTTGCTAACAAAACTAAAACAGTATTTCTCAAACAACGAATCAAGGACGGACGAGTTCGGGAAATAGACGCTACCATGAGCAAAGGCAATCTACATGTGACGTTCCTCACCGACGACAAGGGACGTCTCGACGGCGTCATATCCATGGACGACCCCGAGGAATATAAATCACTGCTAGCCCCAACAAGCACCATAGTGTCTATATTCAGTCACGATAAGAAGATAGCTAAACTAATCTACCAGTACGGACTATACATGTTATCCATTTTTATGAACAGCAGGGGATATACAACACAGCATCTAGACGAACAACAACTCCTACAGTTCATTAAAGCACACACCGTGATCATCCCAGGTTATGATTACGCTAGTCGCAATTTGTCTTCTAAATACTCTCTAGATTCGCAATTCATCAAAAACAAGAACGCTGTTATAATTACATCAAGAGAAATGATCATAAGATTAATGTATATGCTTAGGTTATATCAAAACACCCACTTCGAGGAACTGCTCACGTATAAAGACAAAACCCATATCAGCGGGTTCTACGACGAGATCGCCGACTTCGACGAATCGCCCTCGCAGTTCATTCTAGACAGCCCAGACGCCGTCGCGGGGCTGATCGAAAGCTACAAAACCAAAACCAACAACACAGTCACCAAAAACGTGAGGATCAACCACCATCACCCCTATTTCATGTACAATCCTAAGATCGGAACCCAGATATACCTCGCCCAAAACACAACACCCTTCTTTGAAGAAAAACCCGAAGACGATTCGGGTGCACCACAACAGGTTGTCATACGGTCCAGTATGGATGTCGCCGTGTCGTTGGTTAGATTTTGGAATAAGTACGGCTACAACCCCGGTATTGAAGTAAATTATGTCGGGGATGAGCCTGTAGACGTGTACTCGTATGTAAACACGGAGGAAATAACAAATTTAACTAAGCATCCCAGTGTGTTGCCAGGGCTTGTGCTCGGCTATCTGGTAAACGGCGAGCCCATGTACACCGCTCTCATGGCCCTGTAAACACGAGCATATCTATTGTTCATATTGTTCTATAACACGATAACACGAAGTTATAGAAAGTTTAGATATTGATGCCGAGGCGTCTTTTCATTTGGTTAATATATGCTGTTGTTGCTTCTCTACTGTACGCGGCCCTGTACACGGTCTTATATGTTGCAATTTTAGCGTCGAAAGTGGTTTTGCACATCCTTAGATTAGCGACTTTTTTTGAAATAACGACATCTCTCAGTTTGGCTATCTCCGCCTCTATTAACTGCACCGCCTGGTTACAATTCATGACTGCCAGTTCTGCGTCTCCAAGCTGGTCTCTTGTCGCTTTATATAATTCCAGTTTAGCAGCTTTCTCTTCCTCGCATGACTGTGCGTATGTGTATGCAAGAAGTAAAACTATTACAACAGCCCCAAGAATATATATTTTTGGTAACATTTTATAAGAAAATTATTTTAGGATCTTTTCTTCTTTTCTTTTCTTTCTAAAAACTATGACGCAACGTGTGTTAAACATATCAACAAAAGTGCCTAACCGAATTAACATCCTCCTGGATTTAGACAATACCCTCATATGCTCACTTGCTAAACATGAAGAGAAGGATATTTTTAAACCTAGGATGAAACAATTTCGGTGGGAAAATATGGAAGGTGTTTACAAGGTATTCGAACGTCCTGGTCTCCAAGAATTTCTAGATTTTCTATTTGAAAATTTCAACGTCAGTGTTTGGACAGCAGCATCCAAATCATACGCGTTATTCATTATCGACGAATTCATCCTCAAAGACCACCCAGAGAGACAGATGGACTATGTTCTATTTTCCTACCATTGCAAGAAATCGCGCCGTATCAAAGACACCCAGAAGGCCCTCGACATCCTGAAGAACGACTTTGAACTCCTCAATTTCGACATGGACCGAACCTACATAATTGACGATCATCCAGAGGTTTACTCCGCACAACCAGATAACTGTATACAGGTTAAAGCGTTCGAGTTTACAGAGCGGAAGTCGTTTGAAGATAGAGAACTCGCCAGAGATATCAAACCTAAATTACAAGCACTACTAGATTCGTACTAGATTCGTACTAGATTCGTACTAGATTCGTACTAGATTCGTACTAGAAAATACTTATCAACGGGGCTACTGTGTATATCTTGTAATGAGATAAACAACGTTGCGCGATTTGAAAAAGATGTCGATAAATAATATCTTATCTCTCAATTCCTCCGTTCTGAAACGATTGGAAAAGGAAGAGATCGTGAACGACGAGAAGCTCCAGCTCCTCGACGCCCTGCTCACCGATACATCCCACCGCCTAGACCCCAGCGTGTACAAAGAGCTCTTGGCGATGAAGAAGTACGTCGCCCACGAGAGGGAGACCGCTCGGTCGTTATTCTTTTCGCGCACCCACACGCTCATCGCCGAATATACATACATACTAAAACAACCCATATCTCATATCAAAGAGGATAACATGCCTATACTGAGGCGGAAAAATGACCTCGTCATCAACTTTCTTAACATAATCAGAGAATTAGTCAAAACAAAAGAATGGAATGAACTGGATATCCCCACTAACCCAGATAGAGTTGACAATATCGATCTAAGTTCGTATTGCCCTTCTTGCGAAAACATTGACGAAGACCGGTTCGAAGTAGACGAGTTCAACAGGAAAACGTGTCTTAACTGCTCCACTCAACAGTACGCCATAGAGACGGGCATCACGCACAAAGACTACACGCGGATCAATATAGTAGGCAAATTCATTTATAACAGAGTCCTTCATTTCCAAGACTGTATTAAACAATACCAAGGAAAACAAAACTGCAAAATCCCAGATAAACTATACCAAGACCTAGATTCTAAATTCACAGCATACAGGCTTCTCATCAAAGGCGCGGATAACACCAACCATATCAAATACTCAAAAATAACGCGAAACCACATCATGATGTTTCTCAAAGAACTGAGATATACGAAACATTACGAAAACGTTAACTTAATATACTTCACCCTAACCAACAAACGAGTAGACAATATCACACAATTAGAAACATGTCTAGTAGACGATTTCAAGGAACTTGTATCTCTCTACGATGATATCCACGGCAAAGACAAACCCGAGGAACTCGACAGAAAGAACTTCATGAACGTGCAGTATCTTCTTTTCCAACTACTCAGGAGACATGGACATCCATGCAAAATTGAAAACTTCACCATATTGAAGACCGTAGACAGGAAGCTGTTTCACGACACGATATGTAAAAACCTATTCGATAAACTAGGCTGGAAATTTACACCCACTTTTTAATTCATTACAATGTAATGAATTCATAATAACTACTACAAGTGTCAAAACGAAAGAGGCTATAATAAGGAGAAGAATATAGATTTCTTCCTATTAACTAAATTTTACATACGTAATTCCAATTGTGTTTCCACGTAATCAAAGGGGTATTCTTTTCCATTTTGTAATTTCAAAACAACTGTATCTCTATCCATTTCCCGAACAACATCCGTCCCTGGTTTGTGAATAGATACAACTTGTAATAAATCTTGATTTATTTTGTTAGGGGTGTTGGTTTGCACGGCTATATCATGAAGCCTGATGCTTTGATCCAAGATCGACTTCAGCGTCTTGTTGCATACTGCCCCGTTGTTGACGCCGTCGTCGCAGTCTATCACGGCCACAGCGCGCCGCGCATCGCTCTGTGGTTTCATACTGTACATGGTGATGAGGTCGTTCATTGAGGATAATCCTAACCGGATGGTTCTGTCCCAATCAAAGTAAACCATGATGATACTGACGAAAGTGAAGACGATTGTAAGAATAATCAACCACTTTTTCATTTTATAAACTCCAATATTTTCATTTTAGATCTTGTGAAACATTCTTTTATAAAATTAGATTAATTTCACATTATATTTACCGCCATCTCCTCAGACATCTGGAGAGAGGTACATAGAAAAAATGAACTAGACCATAGTGTTCTAGAACTTGAAAAAAGACCTTTATTGATTATAAGTATAAATTAAAATATGCATGAAATGAAGCGTATGTCAATTGAAGAATGTAGGAACTATATCAATCAGAATATAATTCCTAATACACGATACAAAGAGATAGAGCATGATACTGCTGGAGATATCGATCAGTTCAACGCCTCTCGCACCCGCGAGGATCTATCTCCTAAACCACAACCTTCATTCCAAGAAAACTTGTTCGAAGGTAAGCGAGTTATACCCCCTAACAAGATTTGGCACAAGAACAGATCCCTGGATTCGAGGGCGGTGGCGGACACGTTCAAGTATATTTTCCATAAATTTAAGAAAGGCCTGTTCATCCGTATAGCCAACAACAAACTCCAGACGTTCTTGCCTTTCAAGAACGTCCATTACAAAAACGAATTCGGACATCTCTTAAAAGTGGACCCGAAATGGGGGTCGGTTCAGGACTTTCTTGAGCACATTTCAAAACTGTTAGGGTATCGACAAAGTAGACAAGATATTAAACCTTTCGATGAATGGGTGGCTAACAACTCCTTGATTAGATATGACCACGAAGTGGGGGGGACAATCGCGTCCACCGCATGTAACAACAAGGTTATTCTCTACGATATGTTTAAAACTCTCTGTGAAGAGAGAGAGGTCCCCGATATTGAGTTTTTCGTGAACAGACGCGACTTTCCTCAAATGAAGGTAGATGACACGGAGCCCTACAACCATATATATGGGACCAAACACCATCCTCTTATTTCTCATAAATACGATAAATACGCTCCTATCTTGTCTGGTTCTTCTGGGAAGCTGTACGCAGACATCCCGTTCCCAACATACGAGGACTGGGCTCGAGCCGTGTACCAATCTACGGGGTCCGTGTTTCCCAACGCGTGCCGTGAATACCCGTCTATCAAGCAGACGCCGTGGGGGAACAAAATAGAGAAAGCTGTGTTCAGAGGAGCGACGACCGGGTCTGGTGTAACGGCGGCGACGAACCAGCGCCTCAAGGCGTTTGAAATGGGACAAGGAGGTGGGCGTAACCTCCTGGACGTCGGTATATCGAAATGGAATCTACGGTCTCGTAAACTGGAGGGTTCTAAATACTTGCAAACAATAGAGAGAGGAAAAGGTAACTACCCCAAAGCAAACAGACTCAATCTCCAAGAACAAAACAGTTTCAAGTACATCCTCACTCTGGAAGGGCATGTGGCGGCGTACCGGCTTTCGTACGAGTTGTCTTCCGGGTCGGTTGTGCTTTTGGCAGATTCCCAATGGCAAATGTGGTACTATCCGTTTCTGAAGACATACGAACATTACGTCCCCGTGAAGGAGGATCTCAGCGATTTACTTTCTCAGATTCAGTGGTGTAAATCAAACGACGCCAAATGTGCTGAAATCGCTGATAACGCTCGTCGGTTTTACAACAAATACCTAGGGGTCAAGGGGATTATCGACTTTCTTCAAAAAGAGCTATGGGAGTTGTCCGCAAGAACGAAACCCTATGCATACCTCCCTGATCTGACACTGCTAGCCATTGAAGATGAAGAAACCCAATTAGAAAAAGATCTTACATTTTCAAACGATGTGTATAAATACGATATACCGCAAAGTCCTAGATGTATTGGGAAACTGGACGGCTCGCTCAACGTCATGCGGTCGAAGAAACTCAACGACCTCGTATGGGAAGGACACATCTTCAAAAACGTTAATGGGTCTATCGACAAATTTAAGACAAACAACATCTCGGTCGTTGGGAAGCGGGCTAACCATAGAGGAAAAACACTTGAGCACATTCACGAGAGCTACATAGGCATCAAGGCCATAAACAAACTAGTTTCCCGGATCCCCAACTTCGTGTACGTGTTTGGGCCCCTGCAAGACGCGCGCGACATGGTTTTCGTGGAATACATCGAAGGGATGTCTATGATGAACTGGCTCAAGTCAAAGAACTACAATTTCAAGGAATTCCTTTCCATTTTAGTCCAAACAAACCTAGCGGTATCTATGGCTCAGAACATGGTCGGGTTTATCCATTACGACTTATATCCTTGGAATGTCATGATTCAGGGTGCGAACGATATCAGGTACTATGAGAAGAAGTTTACATATTTTCTAAATTCCCAAGGCAAAACGAACATGGTGACAATGAAACCATCTGTTGTTCCGGTCATCATCGATTACGGCAAGTCAAGAGCAATTGTGTATGAACCGAAGCACGGCACAATCGATCACGGGTTTTCAAATTTATACCAACACAACTCGATCATCGACTCGCTCACGCTTCTGTACGGATCATTAAATGTGTTAAAAGACGCCAATAAGCTGGGCCCAAGTGAAATGAAGTTGTTAGAATTCCCGGAACGATTGGGTTTGGAATCTCACATGGATACTAAACGATGGGGGAAATTCGGGGCTCTTTTCAGTTTTAAACCAAAAGTAAAGACGGGTGGTAATGCTGTCCCTAAAAATTTCGTAGACTTTATTATGGCCACTTTCAAAACAGACAAACCATCTCTCCAAGTCGCACCCACTTTATCATATCCAATGGAAAAAGGAGTTAACCCCATAGCAGCTGCTGGATTTATGAAACATGGGAATAGGGATAGCGCCCTCCATGAAGTTGTTAAGCATGTAGACAGATCCAGACCTCCTCAAAGCGATGACTTATTTTTCCAAATAGTCATCAAGAACATGCTTGCACGGCGTATGGGATGGGTTGACGAGGAGATCGCGTCAGAACAGACTCCGTGGAAGATCAAAGAGCAATGGACCACTGTTAAGCGTGTCTTTGAAATCAAGCAGCGTGTTTTGAGTAAGATGCCTGAGATGGATTTCCCCAAACCGGCAGCCGTTTGGCTAGACGACGAGATGACGCCGGGTTACGTTTTGAAACAAAAGGCGGAGCGTATTCCTCCCGAGGACTGGATGATGACTTGGATACTGTGCATGGAAGCATTCCTCTTTGGGCTTGTCACGAATGAGGGCGATTACGGTCAATTCATAGGGTTAGACGGGTTTCTTTACCACAACGCCATCGCGAGTAACAACACATTACTTAAACTCAGAGACATGCTGGTGTTGAGTGTAAAGGGTTAAGCGTCGCGAGGTAAACTTAAAATGACGGATTTAGTTTTTGATTTACTTACACAGGCTGTGAAAAACACAAACATTAATATTAACCTGAATACCAAAACAACTCCTTCGATGGATACCCCCATCCCCACTTCCATCAAAAAGGAGGAGTTATCATCTTCCCCTGAACACCCACGGGAGGTTAATGTTCAACAACATGGGCTTGTAAAAGCAGATCTCGTTCAACTTGTAAAAGATTTGGAAGGTGTATCTTGTACATTGAAAAAGATAAATGTTAGTGTTCATGGGTCCGAACATGATATTTTTTTCATGTTGCAGAATTTTGATACAATCTTAAACTCTGTGAAGTTGGTTTTAAATGCTGTTTAGGTCTACATTTTATGTTATATCTTATATCCTCTAGAGGATACAAGTCTACTAAACACACGCATAAAATTTGAAAAACCCACTGTAAGAAATATATCTAGGTAATAAATACAAAAATGTCTCACATGGACTTAACCAATCTTTTCAAGTTAGTGACCAAATCTGGTCACTCATCTCTCGATGCTGTGAAAAGCGCAATCCAGAAGTACGCCCGACGAGGCATGCGGGTGGAGATGCTGCAAGCGGTGTCGGAGATGGATTCTTTTTCATCGTATGTAGACTCGGAGGACGTCATGGTTCACCGCGCATCGAAGGCCATCAGGACAAACATGATCAATAGACTCAAGGTAATTTTGTTTGAGGATGTATCTTTCTCTCAGGTGGGTATCTTTACAACCGTTATCGAAAAGATAAAAGAGTGGGAAGAGAGTGAACGCACCGACAAAGAGGTCCTTTCCGAAATCGTGGCACTGATCGCTAGTGCCAAGAAGCTCAGACAACCCATCTATCTGCGCGCGATGTACGGAGAAGGCGAGGCGTGTTCAATCGATAAGAAGGATTTTCTTGACGGCGTGGACAACGAAACCCTTTCATGTATGGAATGGATTTACCATAATGATGAAGAGGCGTTGAAGATGTTGTCGGATCGTCAGTTTCCCGGAAAGGATATTGTCTTACCTCTCGTAACAGCTGAATGGAAACGTCTGAAACCAACGAAGAACAGGAAAGGCAGTAATGAGCGATTCATCTTCGTCGCTATTCCCTGGCTTTGGATCATGTACGATAGCCACCTCAGTGAGATAGCAGGGCTAGACAGCGCCACCAATTTCACTTCAAAAGAGATCACATCCGCGTACAAGAAGGTTGATATCAAATTTGATCCCTATGTGTACGACATTCATACCAAAGAGGGGAAGAAGCAAGGAAAAACGGTTGAAGACTTTCGCATTGAAGGCGCTGTCGTTGTTAATGAAGACGATGTTTGGCTCGATGAGGATTTGAAGGACTTCTACACTAACCAACCTGATGACAAACTAATTGCGAAAAAACGCAAAACTAGGAAAAGTGGAACATCTGACAAGCCCCAAAAGCCCAAGCGTTTGAGGAGAGGGGCGATCAAAACGGACGGTATTAGGGATATTGATGTAGATGTGAACGACATCGACCTCATCCTGGAAGGGGTGTGTGGCTGTAAGCTCCCGTGCGGCTTTTTGTCGATTAAGGGTAAAGACAAAGTAGTGAAACCCATGACGAAAGGCCTAAATTACGGGATGGACTATATTTACGTGGATAAGCAAAAAAGACTGTTTGGTCTTCGGAATCTCGATATCAAGATCAGAAAGATTCCAGGAAAGAAGCTTATAGTTAAAAGGTCAGAAACAGAGGACGATAAAGGTAAAACAATAAAACAAAAATCATACGAGTGGGAAGACAACGAAGAGGGTCAAGTAATTACGATCATGACTAGGGTTAATGCGACAAAAGATTTAGGTAAACGAAAAGATCTTTTGAAAGACGAAGATAAATACAGAGATATGCTCAAAATCATGCTTTTTAACGGGCTCTTCAGGACCTCTGACAACATCCTTCGTAATATTTTGGTCGACGAAGACGACGAGATGTGGGCTATTGATGAGAACGACATCTTTGGCAAACGTAAGAACGTGTTCAACAAGAGGGAGCATATCAAGAACAGCGCTTTCCTCACTGCCGACCTGGTCACATCTGTGATTGACGAGTTGGATTTCGCAACGCACGAGGAGACACTTGTGGAAGACCTCTCAAAGTATTTCCCAAAAGCGTCTTGCGATCTTTATGAAAAAGAACTGAGGGAAAGGGTTCTCGGATATAAACAAAAAGTGTTGGATGAATTAAATCTAAATTCTTAAAACCGTTAAAACAATTTTGTAACCCTACGGGGTTATAAAAAATAAATAATTGATTACTAAGCTAAGATCATGATAAGGATAAATAAAGAGACATGTCCAACAAAAAGGAGTTGTTTGTTTACGAGTGGGTCCTTGATCCTGATCAAGACGTGACCAATATCAGAATCTATGGGATATCTCCCGGGTCTGACGGTGTTAACAGAAACGTGTGTTTACGGATAGAAAATTTTAAACCGTACGCATACATCCAGCTTCCAGATGGGAGCGACGACACGTCCAGAGCAGTGATAGATTGCTTACAGCGGATGGACTCGCCTCCTATTAGGGTGGATGTACTTAAAAAACACCATCTTTATAATTTCCAAAACAGGAAGAGTGCTACGGGCAAGACCAAAAAGTCTCCGTTCATGTTTACAGCCTTTGAGTCAAAAAAGAAACTTCAGGATATGGTATATCACTTAAAAAACGGGATCACTCTGAATGGTTGTTTGACAATGCTTAAAGTGCACGAAACGTCTGCAAGTCCTATTTTGCAGATGGTGTCTATTCGCGACATCCCGACATCTGGTTGGGTTGATTTTTCCCTGGACTGCCCCGCCCCCGTCGCGGAGGAGGACAAGATGACGGTGTGCGACGACGAGTACATCATCAAGTGGAGACACCTCAACAGATCAGATCGCATCGACCAAATAACGCCCAAGTGTATGGCTTTCGATATGGAGGTTAACTCGGATTTCATGAACCAAATGCCTAGTGACAAACCGGGTGATTGTATTTTTCAGATATCGTGTGTGATTACAGAGAAAGACAAAAACAGACGTAAGGTGTTGTTTAGTTTGAAGGCAAAGGACATGGATTTATCACAATCTGAGTTGCTTGAGGGGGTCGAGGTGCGCGTGTATGAGCACGAGCGGGAGTTGCTATTGGATTTCATGGGCTTCATCGCGGACGAGAAGCCGAACGCCTTGACGGGGTTTAACATCTTCGGGTTCGACATTGAGTACGCGATGAAGCGCGCGTGTAGGTTCTTCATCGCGGACGAGTTCAAACTCATTGGATTCAACAAACTCATCCCTGCCAGGATAGAGGAAGTGAGGTGGACTTCTAGTGCTTACAAAAACCAGGTGTTTAAATTTATCAATTGGGAAGGTATTCTGCTACTTGACCTGTTGCCGATCATTAAGCGTGATTACAAGCTGGACACGTACACGCTGAAGAACGTGACGGCTACTTTTCTGAACAACAACACGAAAGATCCGGTGACATACAAGGATATCTTTATCGCGTGCCGAACACGCGAGAAGATGGACGTTGTTGGGAAGTACTGCATTCAAGACAGCGATCTGTGCATCGAGCTGATGAATCATTTACATACATGGGTTGCATTGTCTGAGATGTCGAAGGTGTGTAATGTCTCCATGTTCACGCTGTACACCCAGGGACAGCAAATTAAACTGTACTCGCAGGTGTACAAATACTGCCTCAAAGAAAATATTGTAGTAGATTCAGATGGGTATGAAGCTAAAAGTAATGAACGATATAGAGGCGCTCATGTAATTGAGCCAGTGCCCGGCTTCTATAAACGAGTGGTCCCTTTGGACTTCAGCTCTCTTTACCCATCTCTGATCATCGCGTACAATATCTGCTACTCGACCATCACAGACGAAACGACGCCAGATGACCAATGCAACATATTTGACTGGGAGGACCACGTTGGCTGCGAACACGACCCAAAGGTGATCAAGATCAACAAGCTCACCGAAAAGATAGACAAGATAGGAACCGAGTTGTCCGTCTTGAGAGGCAAGCGAGATGCGATAAAAGCAACAACCATCTCAAAAGGGACCACCACCGTGAAGGAGGAGAAAGCCAAGATCCAATGCAAGATCGACGCGAGGGTGCTCGACCAGAAGCCGTTTCGGGAGCAGAGGCAGGAGCTCAAGAAGAACAAGCTCGCAGATCGCGAAGACGACGACGGCAACAAAATAAGCGGGGTTGTATGCGCGAAACGGTATTACAGGTTTCTCAAACCGGAAGTGAAGAAGGGGGTGATTCCTACGATCATTCAAGATTTATTGGATTCCCGTAAGCGCGTGAAGGGTCTCATGAAGAAGTGTAGCGATGCCTCTCAGAAGATTGTCTACGACAAGGAACAGCTTGCGCACAAGGTCTCCGCAAACAGCATGTACGGGGCAATGGGTGTGAAGAGAGGGTATCTACCTTTCATGCCGGGAGCAATGTGTGTCACGTACGCGGGTCGTACAGCGCTCGAAAAGACAGCCGAATTAATTCAAACAAAATTCGGAGGAACTATAGTCTATGGAGATACGGATTGTCTGGTTGGGTCAACTCCTGTTTTGTTACAACATATCAACGATGAAAATAAGATATCTATCACTTACAAAGCCATTGAGGAGATTTCGAACGATGATTGGTACTTCATCAATGATAACAAAGAAAAAGCAACTGTGAAACCTGGATACAAGATCTGGAGCGATGAGGGATTCACCAACATTGATTGTATCGTGAGATGTGGCATCCAGAAACCACTAACTCGTGTTGTCACTCATGTTGGGGAGGTCACTTGTTCAAATGAACACTCTCTTCTTACCGAAAACCTACAGAATGTGACACCTCTTGAAGTCGAAATCGGTGATAAACTTTGTACAGCCGAATTCCCTCTTCCAGATGACACCCCCCCAAGCCCAATATACACCCGTCTGGACATGGATACAATCACCAAGCATGAACTCTCAGAGCGAGCGGAGCTCTCAGATGATATATCTGCTCATATCGCCTTTGTATGGGGGATGTTCTATGCTGATGGATCTTGTGGGGGTTATAAAACCAAAAATACAGACATTAAACACTCGTGGGCTATTAATAATCAGAATCGGGATCTTCTCATGAAATGCGTGGACATTTTGAATGCGAAATATGCTGATAAATTTGAGTTCAAAATTCTTGAAACTATGAAGTCATCATCGGTGTATAAATTAGTTCCAAAAAAGTTAAGAAAAAAGAATGATTACATCAAAGATTTTGTCACTCAGTATAGAGACCTGTTTTACACATCAAGACGTGAGAAGAAACTTCCAACCATTATCTTCAACGCCTCTCTAGAGATCAGACACGCTTTCTTTTTGGGCTATTGGGCAGGAGATGGCGCGAAGAACGATTGCCTCACGTTATCGAACAAAGGATCAGTTGGATCAGCCGGTCTTTTCTTCCTTGCACGATCGCTTGGCTACAAAGTTAGCATTAACACCCGCTCCGACAAACCCAACGTGTACAAACTGATACTCTCTACTCCTGATCTTAAATTCAGAAAAACGCCAAATGCCATCAAGAAAAAGATTGATATCACTAACACCAAGGAAAAGTATATCTATGACATCCAAACAGAGAACCATCACTTCGCCGCAGGAGTTGGACAACTCGTAGTTCATAATTCTAACTACGTTAAATTTAACCATCTCAATTCAGTACAGGAAACATGGGATTACGCCCTCAAGGTGGCGGAGGGCGTCACCAACTGGATAGAGGACGGGAAACGCGTTTTCCCGAAACCCATCAACCTCGAATTCGAAAACACAATCTACGAACGGTTTCTCATTTTGTCAAAGAAGCGTTACATGTTTCAGGAAGTAGACAGGGACGGAACCCTCAACCAGAAGGTGGGCAAAAAGGGAGTCATCCTTGCTCGCAGAGACAACTCGCAGCTCGTTAGATCTGTATACGAGCAGGTGACCGCGATGATCTTCGAGAACAAAACGAAGGAGGAACTATATGAACACATGGAAACGTATATTCAAAAAGTTTACAATAACGAAATAGACCTAAAAAACTACATCATTACCAAATCAGTAGGTGACTCGGAAGGCGACATCGACGAGTGTAGCCGCGTGGGAGATTACAAAGTCAAAGCGCTTCCAGACGACCTCGCTGAACGAAAGAAGGTGCTTAACGGGAGAGACCCCAAGGACTACTACATCTCATGCTGCCCGGCCCAGGTACAGTTAGCGGACCGCATGAAGCGCCGAGGCGTGCCAGTGGATGCGGGGTCGCGTATCGAATACGTGGTGACGAAGAAGCCGCGGGTCGTCGCGCTGGGCCAGAGAATAGAAGATTACGACTACTTCAAAAGACACTCAGATGTATTGAAGATAGATTCAAAGTACTACGTAGAGGCAATGGTCAACCCGCTCGATCAAATCTTCAAAACTATGGGCTACGGAGATATGATGAAGCAGTTCAGCCTCAAGTGGGACAAGATATCAAAGGAGCGGGAGGAAATGACTAAACCGATCTTTAAATTAAAAAAAGTTTCAAGTGATATATGCCAGAGGAGAGGTTCGTGAAATGAAACAACCGAAATAATATAAATCATTACCTTAGGGTAACGATTAAAAGAAGATATAGAGAGTGAAAAATAATTTTATAAGTCATATGACTTATAAAATTATCTATATATACGAAAATGGTATACAGAAGAATGAGACGTTGGTCAGTTATGCCCCAAAGATACGCAGGAACAGGATACACAGGATCGTATGTTGTTCCGATGACCCCCGCGGCCTCCGCGGCCCAAGTGGCCATGATGCAAAACAGGCAGCATATGCTCTCCCATGCGGAGCAGATCGAGCATGCAGTAGACGACGCGCACGACAAGGCCGAGAACGCGTTCGAGATGGCCGCCGATGCCCAAGAACAACTCAACAGCAATATGCAAAACCTGATGCAAAACCAAGGAGTCATGTTTCTCTTGATTGCATGCTTCATAATATTATTCATATTCCTCATGAGGTAAGCGCAGTAATATTTTTACCTAAATTATTCATGAGGATATATAAGAAGTTACAATCAAACGAAGTGAATCCTCAAATAGTTCAAATAGTTAAATACCCAGGTATGAAGAAAGACGCGACAGAAGACATTAGGAATGGGTCGCCAGATAGGCTAAATTTATAACCATCTGGTTATAAATTAAAAAGTGTTTAGTAAGTTGGCAATAGGATGTTATCAAGTAGATGTATGATTCCGTTTTTGCAGTATATATCTCCTTCGAGTAGCGTTTTTTCTCTTACTTTGATTTCTCCATTTTTATACACGCTGATATTTAGATCGTTTTTAGGATGATCGAGAGGGAAAAGGATCATATTGTTTGAGAGCATACCTGTTGTTATCACACCGGGCACGGTGGACATTTTTAAGATTCTGAGTGAGGTATTGGGATCAAGACGAGGAAAGTTGTCAGGTAAGGATTTGGGTATAAACATCGTATACCGCCTCTCGTTGGAGTTGTAGAAAGGTAGTTGGTTCGCCTTCTTGATGATGGGCAGGAAATGAGGTAATTTTTTTGTAATGTAGTCTAGCATGGTTCCGGGCGTAGCCACCTCTCCTTTGGGAGAGGCCTCGTCCGGTTCGTACATCAACGTCGCTTGAGAATATGGACCCACGTATGTCATTTTTAAAGTCACAATCTTATTTTTAGACTAGTTGTATTTAGATAGATATCTAGAGCTATGTATATACGATACTCAATAAAACCCACGATGCGATATTTTTCATTATTTTCGTTATTTTATTTTATAGGATTTTTAGGTAGCTTCATTAGCACAAATGCTGCACCGTTTATGGTGCCTTATCGGTACCCAACACAATATGAGGTTACATATAACCAAAATATTACAATTAGTAATCAAGTAATTACAGAAGGCGATCTTTTTATTGAGCGAGGGGTACTTGAGTATCTCGTTACCAATAATTACTACAAGGCTAAACATCTCAGACAATGGAATAGACTTTCTCAATTGAGTACCCTTAATCCTCGTCAAGCCATCCGAATGATGCGTCTGAAGAGGAAGGAGACGCGATCGCTTCGTCGATTCCAGAGAGCGAACAACATCCCCGCCACGGGAATCATCGACACCCCAATCATCAGGATCGTATTTCCTGTCACCTGTGGGACTCCTGACTACGTAGATGAACCGATCGATGACGGGTTCGGGGATTACGAAGACATTGGAAACTCAAGCACCGTAGGTGCATTAAAAAAAAAATAGACCCATCGGCTTACTCAACTTATTCAGTTAAATGGTCTAAGAATAATCTTACATGGATATATCTCAATTCGACTCATTATAAAGTTAACCAGACAGGGCTGATAGACCAGACTACCATGCGTAATAATATCCACCAAGCTCTCCACGAATGGGGGCAACACACCCCTCTAACATTTACAGAAGTGGCAGTTGTTAAAGACGCCGATATCAGGATTTCATTCCAGAAAGGCGATCATTCAGACGGATATCCATTTGATGGCAACGGGGGGACAATGGCCCACGCGTTTTATCCTGTCGATGGTCGTGTCCATCTTGATTTCGAAGAAGAATGGGATGACGAGAAGAAACTATTTCGCGTTCTTACGCACGAATTTGGGCACATGCTAGGACTATATCATAACTCTAATATCACAATGGAAGATATAATGTATCCTCTTTATTTAGATTTCCTTAACGGTGTTGGTCCCGATGATATTGAAGGAATACAATTTCTATATGGGAAAAACCCAAAATCTTTTAGAAAACAAAAGATGTCACATACCACAACTACAACCAGACCTATCACAACTACAACCAGACCTATCACAACTACAACCAGACCTATCACAACTACAACCAGACCTATCACAACTACAACCAGACCTACAAGACCTACAAGACCTACAAGACCTACAAGACCTACAAGACCTACTCGACCGAAGGCGAAAAGACGTTTTAAAAATCAACGTAATCTTGTTGTTAACATAAACTCCAACTCCACATCTCCAATTATATTTATTTTGAATGGAGGAAACATTAGATTTTATACTTAATTTATAACCAATCGATGGTTATAAAAGTTGAATTTTGGTTGTAAAAATGATAGAAATAAGTAACTACTATTACAATGGCTATTAATTGCACTTTCGTACCAGTTTCCTTTAATGAGGACCACGAGGAAAGTATTCTTCGTAATATGAGGTTGTTTGGGATTACCACCCCTGAAGACGACAACAAGGTAATGTATAAAACTAAGGAATATTATTGTATTCCTTTCTCTCATGTATTCGACGTGGCTTCTGTTGACGATGAAGAAGCAATCAAGAGGGAGACAAAGAATCTCATCAAAACTAATTACATGAAGATCTGCAGTTTCGCCTTTTTGTTCAATATCGGCAATGAATGCGTGCGTGATAAATATAACAGGCTTATTCCTACTGATTTGTCATCTCAAGATAAATCGCAAATCCTTCAAAACAACAACGGGATGTATTCACCGAAATTGGTAAAAAATATCACTGACGATGTGTACGCGCGATTGGATAAGATGGAGGAGTATGAAATTCTGACATCGGACCAGAAATGGGATCTCATCAATAAATATCAAGAACAACTTGATCGTGATGATCTTATCATTGAAGAACCTTTGGGCAATACATGTTGTTGCTGTGGGTCTCTTTGCAACCCATGTTCTCAGACATGTGGCGCATGTCCGCGTAATGGGCGCTTGATGATGTGGGCAATGGAGCGCGGGATTCAGCCAGAACTCGAAGAGAATTTCATGGAAACCAATACAGCTCTCGGTTACATATAGAAGCTACTCGGTTTCAGATTGAATCTAAATTACATATCCCTCCGGGGATATGTAATAATTGAAAAACATGCTAAAAACTCAATGAATAAATAAACATGAGTAAGAAGGACGATATATGGTCATATTTGATCAGACAAAGCGAGATTGATGAAGATTCTGATGATGGTATATGTGATCCATTACATAGACCAACATCCTTTTCGTCTTTTTTACAAAACAGTTCAGTATTTAGTTCCAAATGTCAGTTTATCGTGGTAGGAAAGGTAACATATTTTAGAAAAATACATCCAGAGTTAAGGCCTTGGCGTAGCGGTTATTTATGTTTCTTTTCCCTTAATTTCGAATTTGAGGCCAAGAACTTGGAACTTATTGTATCATTGAGAGAATCATTACATATACCTATAAACATCGTTCTGATTCCTCATGTAGTCAAGTACCCGGGAACCAAGAAAGACGCAGCCGACGATATGAATCGTTATTTTAAACAATATATTAACCACGTTGTTATTAAAGGTGTATCTTTAGTTATTTTGAGTCAACACGATCTTGTGTTTGTGAGATCCTTCTTAAGCAAAATTAATATGGCTTGGGTTGATAAACAGCATGAACGATGGGAGCGTATAAGGCCATCTGGTCTTATTAGCGAATGATGTTTATTTAATAAAATGGATAACGTGAGTGTGAGGATAAACCGCGTTATAACAATACTACCCAATCCGGCTCTTATGAGTACTCCAGGTGCTTTAATTTCCAGAGCGGTTGATTTATTAACCCCCGTTATCATGGAAGAACGCGTTATCGAGTTTATCAATTCTATACGGCAACAAGACATGAGAACAGAACTTCTCAAAACAATGTGGAAGACGAAGGGCGTGGGTCCTATCGGGGAGGTGTCTGATCGTGTGTATCTCACGTCGTTATCTTTCTTGCTCTCTTCTCCTGGAATGTCTCATCCAGAGATGTTGCGGATGTACAACGAGATCGATGTTATCTTTAACGAGAGAACCCAAAATGATATTAGAGCAGAAGCCGCGGATATCATGCATCGTCATTATCCTACAAGAGGGAATGTGCTTCTAGACATGCTCCGAGACGTTTTGAATATAGAGCGTGATGAATTAATACCAAATAATGAAGAAGTAATTAGAATGATACGCAGGCAAGAACCAGCAACAACCCCTGAACAGGACCAGCAGAGAATAAATGACCAACGCGAGATCCAAAGGGTCGCAGAACTGAGGGTCGGAAAGAAAATATACGACGACTCTCAGAATGTTCACAACACGACCATTAACGAGAGCGTTATCGCTTCCGCTAGAGCCCTCATTGAACAGATGGTTGCAACTATCATATTTGATAGTAGATACAAATTCAACGTGTTTAGAGATGATACCGTCAAATCCATCACCCACCGACTAGCCGACGTGTTGAAGAAGTTCCCGAAGGATGTTACTATTCACGGGCATCATGACAAGCAAGTGCTCCAATCTAGGATGACGTATAAACTGGCGGAAAACGCTAAGAGCACCGTGGAATGCTCGAGAAGAGCCCCCTGCGATGCATTCAAACCCGAGGACGTCGACAAGTATATGAACGTAATTGGATTAAACGATTACGTCTTTCCCAGCTCAGTCCCCAGAGAGGGGGAGAACGGGAGACGTCTGGAAGAAATATTTTTGGTTACAAATCTTTATCTAAATGATATATTTGAAGACAAGGTTGAGGAGGAGTTAATATTTTTCTTAGATTTATCTGGTATCGATGATGCAGCCATGATTTGGCTTACTCGCGAAGATATTTTGAAGGATCTGTGTGCTGTTATTGGCGACGTTAAGCAAATAGATGAAGACGTGGACGATTTTATAGACGAGGTGTTTGACGATTTATTTCCTACCAAAAATATGAACGCTTTCATCAAACGTGTTAAGACAGCGACAGTGCGAGATGTCAAGCTCATCGAGATATTAAATGCTGTGTGGAAGTTTATCCACACCAAACAAGGCCAGACGTTTACTGAAATGAAGAAACGCCTCAAGGAAGAGATACTTGAGGCGATGACGGTGTGCACGTCAGGCATTGCTGCTCACTTTGTATCTGTAATCCAAGGCTTCTTCGACGACGCGGAACACCCTTCATTTAAAATAAAAATGTCCGTTACTGACGAAATCGGCGCGAAATTAAGCCAAAATATAAACAAACTCGCCATGGAAAAGGAATTGGATCCTGTAATGGATAAGAACGGCTTTAAAACATTTGTAGACACATATATCGAAGATAACATGAAAGATATTTTAAGTGAATTCAGCGATGACGATATCCATATAAAAGGTATTTCCAAAAAAATGATCACAGAGGTGGTTTATAACATCTACATACTTGATGATGACGATGGGACTTGATAGATTTTTGGGAGGAATTGTTTTCAGTTTCATATGTCTTAGGACATATGAATTTATTACGACAAGATGCTTACAATACACCTACACCTAAATTATAAGCATTTGCTGACGGGCATGCTTTCGAATACCCAGGGTTAAATCTACCTGCAGGGCCTTCATATTGAGGTGTCCCGTCTGACAGCATGTTTGGGTACCCGGAGGGGCCGTTTACAAATTTGAGTCCCTCTGCGAATGGTGTCATCGTGGTCATGTTGTTGGAGTTTAGGCCGCATTGGCTGCCGTAGTTCGTTGCGTAGCCGCCAAGGTTTGCCGATGCCATCAGAGGCACCGACGAGTTGACACGATGGTGGGGGTCCGAGCCCGCAGCCCAGTTGTTGCTTTTCATGTGGTCGGAGAAGTAGTCGTAAGGCATTCCTGTGCGCCATCCTAAGTTCTGTTCAGGGTAGATAACCGGCTCTGAGCCAACTGTCATGAATTGGCCTTGGGCCGCCTGGCTTAGTTGATCGGACCCGTAATTGCTTACGTCGCCTGTGGGCCTATTCACGTAATATGTTGGTTTCGGGGTCTTCCAGCCCAGCCCCGTGCAATTACAGAAACCCTCTCCAACTGCTACTGAAAAAATAGCTAGGGCGGCAATAATAACCAAGATGATTACTATTACTATAATGTTACTATTCATTTTTTAGTCACATTGATAAAAATATTGAGTTTGTGGATATGCTAATTATTGAAGAAGGTAATACCATGTCACCTATCAACAGAGATCATGTTCCAAACGAGGCATATTTGTCTCTCCCCCTTAACGAAGAAAGCGATGGGTTTAAGCTTATAAAAGAGTTTTACGGACAAACCAATTTCGTAAACCACCAGATAGACACCTACAACGACTTCATCACAAAAGGGATGCAGAAGATTGTAAAAAAAGAAACGCCCGTAGAAATAAACAACCTTCGCGTAGAGTTTAACCATGTATATGTAGATAAACCTAAATTTATCAAGAAGACGAAAGACACTTCTCGGAGCCCCGACGACGGCACCTGCATCGAGACCACAGAGGACGCGGAGCCTATCAATGAGGGCCAGAAAGTCATCATCAATTACGTCAACACGTCTCTCTACCCGAACGAGGCCAGGAAACGAAACATCAATTACGATGGAACCATCTTCACCTCTGTTACCGTGACAAACCTGGAGACTAACAAGAAAACCGTCCATAACCAGATTCCCATCGGCAAGCTTCCCGTGATGCTGAGGTCCAATGTGTGCAGGCTCTCCGAGAACAACAAAGAGGCGCAACACGAATGCGCGAACGACTTCGGGGGCTACTTCATTATCAAAGGCAAAGAGCGCGTACTGGTTGGGCAATTGAGAAGAGCGTACAATAAGGTATACGTTGAGAAAACCCCAGACGACAAGTACTACAAGTACATGGCCGAAATAAGGAGTATGGACGAACAGGGCGTCTCTATCCTTCTTCAACTCAAAATCAATACAATGACGAACGAGTTATTTTTCTCTCTCCCTTACATCAAAGCCAAAGCTTTACTGCCCGCTGGGTTGGTGTTCAAGGCCCTCGGGATAAGCGAGAACGATATGATCTCCATGGCCCGAATCTCCAACATCGACGTGATTGAGACCTTAACCGCGCAATACCAACAGGAGGTAACGATGGATGAGGCGGTAGAATCGATTGCAAATAACATCGCAGACGAATCGAAGGACTGTGTATACGTGAGAGACATCCTCATGACACAACTTTTTTATCATTTAGGAAAGCTAACCAACGAAAAATCAGCTACCCATCTTGGTTACATGATAAAGAAGTTAGTGGATACAGTGTTCCATAGGCGGGCGTTGGACGACAAGGATAACCTCGCAAACAAACGCGTGGATTCGACGTCTTCGTTGTTGTCATTCCTGTTTCAGATACTGTTCAAGCAATTCGTAAAAACGCTATCGAACCAGATGGAGAGCAAAAAGAACCCCGACCCGATCGCCATTATTAAGGACATCAAGACGATAACCCATGTCATGAACCAAGCGTTCATGACTGGGAGTTGGAATACCCAAAAAAGTTCTCTCTTTACACGAGTAGGCGTCTCTCAGGTTCTGTCTATGCAGAACTACGGAGCTAAGATATCTCACTTGAGACGCATCATGCTCCCAATTGGAAAGAAGGGAAAGAACCTGCGCGCCAGGCAGCTGCATGCGTCTCACTTCTCTTTTGTATGCCCCTACGAGACACCGGAAGGAGATACCGTAGGACTTGTATCGAACTTGGCGCTATCAGCTCAGATTTCTACAAACAGCTGTCCCAAATTGACCACGGAAGTTGTGAAGAAAATGGATTATTTCAGAGACGATCTTGGAGGACGCAATTTGGTCCTAGTGAATGGGTGTATTGTGGGAACCTGCGACAGGGGTTTGAAGTTCGTCCAGGAGTTCAACCGTTACAGGCTGTCAGACATGATCGACAACACCGTCTCTCTCGTGCGCCTCGCGAATGAGAACGAGATTCACATCCAAACCGACGACGGACGGCTCTTGAGACCCTTGTTTGCACTGGGGCCCAGAAACACAGTCCTCTACAAAGAAACGAACCAGACATGGAACGAATACGTAAACGAGGGCAAGATTGTTTTCAGGGAAGTGTGGGAGTTGGAACAAGCAGTGGTGGGGATGACGGAAGAGGACCTGAAGAAAAACAGATGCGACTACCTAGAAATCTGCCCCGCCGCCACCATGATGGCGGTGATGGCGTCTGTGATCCCGCTCTCAAACCACTCCCAGTCCCCGAGAAACGCGTACCAGGCGTCGATGGGGAAGCAGGCGATCGGGATGCCAAGCACGGCCTACCAGTCCCGGTACGACACAACGCTGCACGTACTCGACACCCCGCAACAACCTCTTACCAAAAACGAAATGGTCAACGTGCTCCACTTCACAGAGATGTCTCACGGAGCAAATCCCATCGTCGCTATCATGACATACAGCGGCTTCAACCAGGAGGACAGCATCATCCTCAACAGGGGATCTCTAGACAGGGGGCTCTTCATGTCCACAACATACAAAACGATCGTGGAAGAGGAGAAAAAGCGAGGCAGCTCGGACTTTGAGAGCATCTGCTTGCCTAAATTCCAATACAGAAACAGGAACTACGACTACAGCCATCTCAACGAAGACGGACTCGTCTGGAAAAAAAACACGTTCCTCAAAAAAGGAACCGTTATCATTGGACGCACCACCAAAAAAATGGTTAAAAAAGAAGATGGAACGCGGGTTGCCGAAATCACAGACACGAGCATCATCATCAAGCACGGGGAAGAAGGATACCTTGACAGGGTTCTGAACACCCTCAACAACGAAGGCATCCGCATCATCAAGGTCAGGATCCGGATCCCCAGGACTCCCGAGATAGGCGACAAGTTCGCGTCGTCTACGGCGCAAAAAGGAACGTGCGGTATGATCTTCCCCGAGGAAGACATGCCTTTCGACAAAGACGGCGTCAAACCAGATCTCATCATCAACCCACACGCCATTCCCTCCAGGATGACCATCAATATGCTCATCGAAATGTGCTTCAATCTAGTCGGCTGTAAGCTAGGTGTTCAGATGGACGCGACCCCGTTCAAGCACCGGAACATCGAGGACGAGCTGCTAGACTGGGCCAAGCGCGCCGGGATCGAGACGTACGCTTCTCGGATGATGGACGGCCGGACAGGAGAGGTTATCCCCGACAAGATCTTCATAGCCCCCTGCTTCTATCAACGCCTGAAGCACATGGTTGCCGATAAGATACACGCACGCGTAGCAGGACCCTTGGACACACTGACCCATCAACCTGTCGCAGGCAGATCCCGAGACGGAGGTCTTAGGTTCGGGGAGATGGAAAAAGACTGCATGCTCAGTCATGGATCCACGCGGGTCTTGAAAGAATGTCTCTTCGATAAGAGCGACAAGTACGCCATTCCTGTCTGTATGGGATGCGGAGACGTCCCAGATAAAAGGACTTTCTGCGCCGTGTGCGAGGAAAGCAACACCGAAATGAAGAACATGCCATACGCAACTAAGCTGCTCTATCAAGAACTACTCGGTATGGGATTAAATCTTAAAATTAATTAACTTAGACCATAACCAGTCATGTATAATCAAACCATTTAATCTTCAAAATTAAGTTGTCTTATCTGTTTAAATAATTAAATTCATTACCTTCGGGTAATGAATGAAACGAAAATAACGCTACGAGGAACGGGCAGAAACCGAACGGGAGCGCTACGATCAGTGTTTAGCGGAGATTAATCAGAAGTTATCGTATCGCTTCTCACCTTTGATCAGAGGATGGAAATAGAGGAAAGGTACAAAAAACTGAAAGCTCTATAGTAAAAATCATTCAAAAAGCTCCGACCTCCTGCTTAAATATGTTCGGATACTTATTTTTTCCTTTTAAATGACTTATAATGTTTATTGCCTATGGTAATAAACATTTTATGAATGTGTTGACACCATAAAAACATAAACATGGCAAGTTATCTAGATATCTACTCAACTTACCGCAATCGTAACATATGGCCCAACCCGGGCGAGTTTGAGGTGCTGGTCTCTATATCTGGGAGAAAGTCCGCGGCCAACTCCGACGACCCGGTCGCCCTCGCGAGCCCGGCGGCGGCATGGACGGCATCGCTCTTCAACATAACGGCCCCAGGAGCCAGCAACGTGCAGGGGGCCATTACCAACGTGGGTGTGGGGAACGCGACCGCTAACACGCTCATCACGTTTACCTCGGCTGCAGGCGCTCTTCAGCAAGCAGCTGACTACTATAGACACGCCACATGGCAAAGTATCACAGATCCTACACAATACGCTAAGATAACGTCTTATAAATATTTAGGAAACGATAGAGCCCAAGTAACTCTAGACACGTCTGTCACAGTTTCCGCAGGAGATACATTTGATATCTTAGACCCAACCGATCTGACAGATGTTGCTAATCCTCTGTTGTTCGTGCCGTTGGGGTCAGATGAAGACAGTGCGTATATTGGGTCTTTGTTATACAACGAAACGCTAAACCAATTCAGGACTATTAATTCATATGATAACACGACAGGGCTTGTATCAGCGGCTCCTCCTCCCGTTGTTGGTTGGCTAGCGACGCATAACTACTCGATAAGAAAGCGGCCTCCCGTCCTCGTCTCGACAGCAGGCGCGGGATCTTCAAATAACCAAGTGGTCTTTGGGGCAGGCGCCGAAGACGTGGATAATATATACCTTGGATGGTTTATACGGACACCTCAAACAATTTACGACAACAACGTGGTCGCGCCCCAAAACGAACAAAGACGTATTATATCTTATGATGGGGCTACCTTGACAGCGACTGTTTCTCCCCCCTTCACGGCGACTACAGTGGGGTCTGTGATGGAGTTGTTGCAATTCAGTTACGACAACATGTACCCGTTCCCTTTCAGAGCAACACTGCAGCAAGAGATACCCACATACTCCATTAGACTGAATAGGTTGATTTTACCCAATAGAGTATTGAAAGTCCATGGGGGAGGGAAAACCGCTTTTCACAACTATGTCTATGTCGAATTGGCAAGCATAGATAACCCCAATAACAACATCATCTTCTCAAATAATCCTAGCGCTACACGAGCACTCTTTACGGCAAGCATTACTAACATAGATGATATTGATAAATCCGATTACATCGTTATGGATGGTGACGATATCACACAAACGGTCCGGTTTAGACTCGACACCAACTTCAAATTTAGGGTCAGTATGCCAACCGGTGAGACGTTCGAGACCGTTCTCTCTGATAACTTCTCCCCGCTCGAACCGAACCCCAAAATACAAGTAAGGGCTCTTTTCCAACTCATACCCATTGCCCATTGCATTTCAAGTGTAATGAACAAAACATGAAGTTGTATACAGTGGAGTTATTCATCAAGTAAAAATGGAAGAAACAATACTATTCATCGGAGACGTACACATCAAGTTCGGGAATCTGAAAGATGTAGATAAACTAGAGGACAAGATGCTCCAAATGAAGGACATATCTTTCATCGTCGTAGCCGGCGACATCTTGGACACGCACGAGAAGATCCACTCACAGCTGATGAACCGTGCTTACAAATTAATTAAAAATCTAAGACATATCGCCCCTGTCTATGTTCTTGTGGGAAACCACGATTACATCAATAACCAACAATTTTTAACAGAAAACCACTGGATGAATGGAATGAAGGAGTGGAAGGATATTCACATCATTGACTACCCCGTGACCCTCGCCAAGGATGGAGCAACTTTCACATTGGTTCCTTACGTCCCACCAGGTAGATTCGTAGATGCTTTAGATAAAGTGGATGCCTGGCGTTCGTCTACTTGCGTATTTGCCCACCAGGAGGTCAGGAACTGTAAGATGGGCTACATCAAATCGATGGACGGCGACGTGTGGGAGCCTGAGTGGCCTATGCTCGTGTCGGGGCACATACACGAGAGGCAGAGCGTGGGCGACAACGTTTTGTACCCGGGGTCTGTTCTGAACCACGCGTTCGGGTCCGACAACCAAGGCATCTCAAAGTTGATGTTCTCCAATGGGAAAATGCGAGAGGAACGGGTGGATATAGGATTAGAAAAGAAAAGTATTATATATGAAGATGTGGGTAATGTGAAGGATATTCCTAAAACTAAATTGGTTATTCAGAATAAGTTATGTTTATCTGGAGAGTCCAAGGATATTAAAGCGTTTAAGAAAACCAAGGAGTACGCTGATTTGCAAGAAAAAGGGATTAAAGTTACTTTTAAGATATCAAGCATCGATAAGGTCACTTCGTTCCAAGAGACAGGTGCTAGCGAGCCTCGGGTGCAGGTTCCCTTTTCTGTGATCTTGGATAATTTAATATCTAACGAACATGACGGTGCTCTGGAAAAAGATTTTTGCCAGATAAAAGTGTAAGTATGCCAACATATATCGACAACTACGCTCATATGGGTAGCGACCCGCATGGGTTTCAACATGGCGCTGGTGGACCGAACTGTAGACAAATATTTGAACACGTACAGGGATGCCCTGTATGTCAGCAGGTCTTTGGGGTGTTACCGCCTCCTAAATCTATTCATGTAATGCAACAACAACGCCCTCCCTTCATCGCACAACACAATTTCATGGGTGCGACGAGAACTTCAGGTATTTCAATATCGCCAACGATCGCCTTCTTAGTGGTGACGCTCATCGTGATTCTCTTGGTATATATGATAAGAAATCTAAGTAATTAGGCTAATTTCTATTACCAAATTGGTAATAGAAAAATATTATAGGTATAAAATGAAGGATATTTATTTCTTTTCGTGTGAGAATATTGCAATTATTTCATCAAAGGCGTTACAGTATTATCCAAAGATCGAGAGTTACGTGTTTACGCACTTAAAACCGGTCAAGAGTGTGTTATTTTTTGCTATGCGAGAACCCTCGGTCACCAAGGATACATTTAATAACTCGACGCCTATAGGCTTCGCGAACGTGGTCATTGAGACTACACATGTCCGCGTTTCCCCGCTGCTGGCTATCGACAACGCGGTGACGAAGCGCATCGTCGAATACATAAACAACTTTTTCACAATACCGATCATAATCGAAGTCAGTCTCGAGGGTAAATATTGGTTCAATGATGTAACCTTCTTCTCTACCTTAGGGTTCGGGGACCCAGTTCCTAACCCTGACAATAACAGAACGATAGATATGACGTTAGTTCCTGGCTCGAATTATGTTGATACTTTAAATAAAGTAATGTCGATAGCTCAATCCTCTCCCTTTTTGTGTCGTTTAAAGGTCTTTTTCCCCAAGACGTTGGCCCAGACATTGGTGTCCTATTTGTCTGAGCCCAGCGAGGTCGGTGGGAAGATCTGCGTCACACGCTACGCCCAGGACTCGGAGGGTACCGACATCGCGGTGCTTGGGTTCAATACATCCGAATTGGTTCCTGGAAACGCCAACTTCACGGTTAATATCCCAGCAGACAAAATAGGACCTTTCTCATTTCATACACATCCAGATGCTTGTTATACCGCATATGGATGTTTCATAGGATGGCCTTCAGGCCCAGATATAGCAATGGTCGTAAACAGCTACCTCAATAACAGAGATGTTCTAGCACATTTTGTGATCAGTTCTGAGGGTGTTTGGGTTATCCATTTACGCCCTCCGTTTCAGAGACTGCTATATGATCTCAAACATCGGTTATCCACCGAGCAGTGTCAGCAGAAACTGGAAGAATTTATCAAACAATCTTTTATCTTTCTGGAAGGTCAGCGGAAATATGAGATGATCTCTCCCACGGAAAGGTCCGAAACCCGAAAGAAATTTATCAATGTAAGTAAGAACTTAAAGATCTCAGACTACAAAGGCACAGACGTGGAAACCTTCTGTACGCCTTTTATCCAAGAAGACGCTCTACTGTTTGATATAGATCTCATTAAATGGAAAACATTTGATTCAAACAAAGTTATCATGTCCTTCTCTTATATTGTAGACCCCATAGGAGGCCTACCATGCCTGCTCCCAGTGGATTGTGGATTTCTTGCACCTTTATTCACAGAATAATTTAAGAAGATCAAAATAGGCTTTATTGTCATATTCTTTATATTATCGCTGGCGAGCTTCGCTCGCTGCCAAAATTTGTTCAGCATAAATTCATCAATCTGAAAGTTGAAAATCAAACCATAAAGAAAAATATAAATATAAAAATAAACACAATGAACTGTATATTTGATAACTTCAACAAAAAGGAAGCAATTTCCAACCCGTTTGTGAGTAACAGTACAACCCCTGGGAAATTCATTTTCCCATCTAAAGGGACAGAACTGGCACAAGCGATCCAACATCAACAACACCCAAAACCTTTCTTGTTTGGGGATGACAGCAGTACCACATTTGGTCAACCAGCAACATCCTTTCCTCCTTTCCTCCCACCAGCAACATCCTTTCCTCCATGCATCCCCCAAACTCATACTCGACTAACATCCTTTCCTCCTTTCCTTCCTCCGCCTCAATCATTTTTCCCTCTCGTTACCCAAAAGCCGCTATTTCAAGAAACTACTCTATCAACTACGTTTAATCGTCTAAATTCTTCTCTTCAGCGTATACCAGTCAGAGTAACCAAATATGTAGGCCATGTCTCACTTGACAAAATACTTGCCGTTTTATCAAGTTACTCCTATGTAGTTGACGAAAACATGACCACTGTGTCACAACTGGCCCCCCAATGCGACTATAACGATATCGCGAAGGTTGCTCCGTTGGCTATTGTATCGTTCATTGAAGATTTACAACCACTACAGCCACTACAAAAGCTACACGTTAACTTTCTAAAAGAGTTAATCAAAGAAAGTCTCACAACAGAAGACCATGTCTGGAACTATGTAGAACAAATGGCTACATCAGGAGGGTTGGTTAACATCGTCCAATATATAAACGCCGTGCGTCCTCATAAAATCCTTAATCTTCCCAAAGATCAATCAAGTAATTCTGAAATAGCGTTTGTGTTGGCTCTCCATTCATTCGCGACACATAATAACCGTCCACATGAAGCGATGGCCAATGGCAAAAACTACTCCAAAGTCGTCGCTAAATTGGTTGCCGATATGTGCATGGCCAGTTACGGCCTAAGCTGGGTTTTAGAAACCCAAACACCCGACTATATCACCAAACATATGAACACGTATATCCTAACTCCTTAATTTCTTTTTCCTTTTCCTTTTTCTTTTTCCTTTCCTTCTTCTTTCCTTCTTCTTTCCTTCTTCTTTCCTTCTATAACCCTAGGGTTATAGAACTTTGTATAACTCCAATAGAACTTTGTAGTATTTAATCTTCTTGTAGATCCAATAGACCTAATTGGATCCACATATTTGCGTATCGTATAACGTCGGGTTGTTTTATAGGGTAATCCAAATTACTGAGAGATAGGGAAAGTTTTTGGAATTTCTTTTTATCTATTGACCCGTCACGTGCGACCCAAAACCCTAAGACGTATGCAGTCGGGTTTTTGTATTTGACGTGAGAGATGTATTGAATTTGGTCTAAGATGTACTGTATGTCGCGTCGTTGCAGAGAGATGATGCCCTGTTTGGTCATGTCCTGTGCGACTATTTTTGTGAAAGATCTGAACCGTGGTACCGGGTCGCGCATGTCTATGTCTGCTTCCCCTGTGCCTAGCTCTCCTAGGATATCGTTCTGTAAGTAACCCCCAACCCGTCCGTACACATTGTATTCGTTTTGAAATTGATTCTCCTCCGAGTACGCAGTTGCGCCCCTGTATGCTTGTTCCTCACTGTACCGCGGTGCTACAGAAGCCCCTGCGTTCTCGCCGTACACGTCGATACTGTACTCATTACTTCCGAAATTAGCATAACTGTCGTCATCCATGTTTTATGTTATTAGGATTTGTTTGTTTTTCTTTATATCTAACCGCTCTGATCCTACTTTGTTCGTTTTGGTATTCTTTCCATCCTTCTGTACTGTAATCCCAACGACTCTTTTTAGGAGCTCTTTGTCTAGGCATCCCTTTAGTCGTAAATAAATTAAGATTTGTTTTACTCATGTCTATAGGTTGATTACTCATTCTTTTTATATAATCCTTTTTCTACATAAGCAATTACTTGTAAGATCGTATCACACACATCGTCTTTCTTTGGCATTTGTAGGATCTCTTTTACGATATTGACGTGTCTCTCTCCTTGTAATACGTCCTGCGTTACTTTGTCGACGGCCCACGTTTTTCGTTCTTTGTCTTTTAGTTTATTTTTCCCTAAGAAGTGTTGGGTCTTCATATGCGACGGGACGAATCCGACGTGGTTGTTTGGGAATTTTGAATACAGTGTTGACCAAACGTGTTGCGCCAATCTCTGTGCGCGTGTGTTGCAACGCATTTGTTGTTCTATAATGAACAGCTCACATGCCATGAGCGTGGCGTCTGCGGCCATCAGCTGGGACACTTGGACGCACGACTCGATTACCGTTTGTCTTTTTTTTAGGATTACATTGTGATGAGCAACCTTGACGATTTCGATGGGTGTTTCTTCTGGCGGCCCCTCTGAGCGCGCTACACAGTACGCGAAATTCTTTTCGCCAATATCGAAACTAGCAATTAACATTTTATTTATAAGCACATATATGCTCAAGTCAATTCAATAACTTGAAATATCCACTATATAGAAAAAGCTATATAAATAAAGATGGATATCACGCCCGAGTTTATCAAATATGTATTTAGTAAGTCGAAGATAGACCCTAAATATATTAATGTATTAACATCTCCCGAATCCCTGAATATTTTCAGGGTAGCGTTTACGTCGCGGACGGTTGACCCAGAGAACAACTACGAACTTTACGAGTTCATAGGGGATCTCGAAGTTAACAATGCAATTGTTTGGTACTTCTACGAGGCCTTTCCTCAATTGAGATGTACGAAATCTGTTAATATTTTGAATAGGTTAAAAATAGTACATGTATCTCGCGAATCGTTTAGTGGGATTTCAGAGAATCTTGGTTTCTTACCATACATCAAGTACGATAAGAATAATGAAAACGAATACACTAAGAAAACAACCGAAGGACTCCTCGAAGACGTGTTTGAAGCGTTCATAGGAGCAACCAAAATCATTTTGACAGACGCGTTTGAAATGGTGGGCGTTGCGAGTCAGATCGTTTTTAACTTCATTAGTCCAATCTTTGATGCGAAAAACATATCTTTCGCACCTGAAGATCTCTACGATGCAAAGACGCGACTGAAGGAGTTGTTCGATAACAGAACAGACACAAACATCATTTTCATGACGTTTGGTGTGCCGAAGTACGAGGACGCGCCATCGGGGACAGAAACCAAACTATACTTCACTAAAAACAGAAACCTGGTGTTCTATGGGAAAGGAACAAGTAAACAACAATCTCAAAAAATAGCCTCCCAACAAGCTATATCCTACTTTGATAAAGAAGGATATAAAACTGAAAAACGCTTCAACCTTTTATGTGCTTAACCATATGAGCTTCCTTTGGTGGTAAAATTAATTTGTGATTTAAAAAGATATCATTAAAACTAAAAGCATTATGACAAGCGTAAGTATGTTAAACGAGTATTGTCAGAAAAACAATTACGTAATGCCTAAATATGAAACTACTGAAATATCCGGACCTTCGCATTGTCCAGATATTACAGTAGAATTAACTGTAAACGATATCAAATTCGAAGCCAACTCATCATCTAAAAAATTAGCCCAAAGAAAATGTGCTACGATGGCTAATGATAAATTTAAGGTAGAACAGTTTTTCAAAAATGTAGAAAAAAATTACAAGTATAAAGTATGTGAGATAGAAACATCTATAGAAGATCTTTGGGAAGGAAACACTAAAGAAGTTATACTTATCATAAAGAAATCAAACGATCTCGACGAACACGAACTCAAAACAATCAAATTAGTTTTGAAATCATAAACCCCAAATCTATAATCCTAGGATTATAGAAATATCCTAGAGTTGAAAAACAAAGTTGCAAAATTATGTTATGAAGTAATACAAAATGAAAGAATCAACCAGAACATATCTTGTTGAATATCTGGCTCCAGTGTTGAGCCAGAGATTCTCCATCAACTTGCAAGAAGTTGAGGACGTTATCAATACATTTGATGCCGCCACCACGTCCCCCATTCGGAAGAGGACCAAAACACCAGTCAAGAAAAGAGGCCCCACGAAAGATGATCTACTCAAAGAAGCCCGCCAAATGGGACTAAAAGTCACAACCAAGATGAAGAAGGACGAGATTCAAGCCAAAATCAACGATGCATTGGTTCCTCGTGCTCAGACCCCTCCCCCTCCCCCGGCTCAGAAGACCCCTCCCCGTGCTCAGACCCCTCCCCCTCCACCGGCTCAGAAGACCCCTCCCCGTGCTCAGTCCCCTCCACCGGCTCAGAAGACCCCTCCCCGTGCTCAGAAGACCCCTAAGGCATCTCGTGTACAGAAATCTCTTGTTAAACAAAAGAAAGGTAGTATGGAAGGTAAATCTTTTACCTCAAGCAAAGGTACTTGGACGTTTGGTAAGTTGCTTGGCACTGGAGGATTTGGTGCTGTGTATGAAGTGGAAGGGCACCCCGGTCTCGTCATAAAGACTGGAAGCGATGATCTCAAGAAGAACCAAGATTCTGGGATATTTAGTGAGAAAGCGGTGTACCTCAAAATTAGAGATCCGAATGGCGATAAGCAAGGTATACCTCAAGTTGTCGATTCTGGGAAGCTCCCAAAAGATCTTAAGAATGATTACTTTCTGGTAATTCCTAAATTCGAAGAGAGTCTGGAACAGCTTATCAAACGAGAGGATCTTGATTTGAAGACTACCAACAAAATCATGAACGATCTACTCAGTGCGCTCAAGCATATGGCAGAGAAAGGATACATCCATCTGGATATCAAACCAGAGAATGTGATGTTAAAAGATGGTCGTTGGTATTTGATAGATTACGGCGTTGCCGAGAAACACACGATCGAGAAAGAAACCATGCAGGACCCAAAGAAGGCGGGGAACGGAACTCCCTGGTTCATGGCAAGAGACGCACACAAAGGCCAAATGAGTCGCAAGGCTGATCTTGAGTCTCTCGTGTATACACTCATGCAAATGAATAAGATACCGTTACCGTGGTTTAGAGAAAAGGCGAAAGGTGAGAAAGACATCGATTATACCAACTACATCTTAACCGAGAAACAGAAGTTTTTTGATGATTACAAAAAAATGAGCATCCCACCGAGCCACAAGACCTTCATAGAATGCGTAGACAAGCTGGAACCTGGGACATCTCCCAAGTACGACGCTCTCAAATTTAAATAGCTGGTCAACAACGACCCCTTCCCCCTAACACATCCTAACTTAACATCATTTCCTATCCTTAGGGGGATAGGAAATAGAATAATATGAAGGAAGTTGAAATGTAGCTCTATAGAAAAAAGTGTATAAACTAAAGCGAAATGTCAAAGAAAACGACGTACATCAAGCAGGATCCTATCACCCACATACTTACCCGTCCGGATATGTATGTAGGGTCGAAGGGGTTCGAGCGTCAGCATGTAAATGTTTACACGGATGAGAAGATCGTGGGCAGAGATATCGACGTAAGTCCTGCCCTTGTCCGCACATTTGTGGAGATCTTATCCAACGCAATAGACAACACCGAACGCGATGCGAAGATGACGTACATCGCTGTAACGTTAGGACCGACAGAATGTGAAATAAGAAATGATGGTGCTGTCATTCCCATCGAAGCAAACACGGTCGAAGTGAGCAAAGGAGTTGAGGAGTCGATGTACAACCATTCGCTTATATTTGGACACCTTCTCTCTGGAAGCAATTACGACGACACGGAGAAGCGCTACACGTCCGGGCGCAACGGGCTCGGCGCGAAGCTCACAAATGTCCTGTCGTCGTCGTTCACGGTAGAAGGCGTAGACCCCAAGAACAAAACTAAGTTAGTACAGACGTGGACAAGTAATATGAAGAAGACAGATGGCCCAACGATCATTAAATCCGTAAGAGTAAATGGCTATACGTCTATTAAGTGGTCATGGGACTGTTCGTGGTTCGGTATCGATAGTGTTCCTCAAGACGTGTTGGATTTGCTTGCTATGCACGTGCTTAACGCGTCCATGCTGACCGGGCTCAAAGTGACTCTGAATGGATCTAAATTGGTTAATAAACTGGGTTTGTATTTTAATTTGATCGACGGGTGCGACGCCTCGGCTATCTTGAAATTGGAGAGCGACCATTCGCGGGTGTTTGTGATTCCGTCCTCGTCTTTTGAGGCCATCTCGTTCGTGAATGGGATCCAAACTAAGAACGGTGGGAAGCATGTGACCGCGTGGGTTGAGTCTGTTTGCAGGCCTATCATTGAGAAACTGAAGGGTCGCAAAAGCGGCCCCGCGGCGACGACCCTTACCATCAAGGACGTGAAGCCTTACTTTAAGTTCCTCATCGTTACCAGGATCCCTAACCCCGAATTCGAGAGCCAGGAGAAGAACGAGCTCAAAACGTCCATCAAGGTCGACCCCATTACCCCGTACCAGGTAACCAAGATAATGAAATGGTCAATCGGTGAGTCGCTCAAAGGGTTGATGCTCTCGAAGGAGAAGAAGCAAGTTACCAAGGCTATAGGGTCCTGCACCAAACACCCGGTGGTTGACGGTTACGATAAGGCCAATAACGCCGGGGGGTTGAAAGGCAAGGACTGCACGCTGATTGTATGCGAGGGGCTATCTGCCAAGACCTTCGCCGTTGAGGGGATTAGCAAGGGACTGAATGGAAAGAAGGGTCGTGACTGGTTTGGGATTTATCCTCTTAGGGGGAAGATGCTAAACACCCGCAACGCGACCCCGACCTCGATCAAGAACAACGCAGTCATCACCAACCTGATGAAGATCATCGGTCTAGACTACGGCAACCCGGACAAATTGGACAAGCTCCATTACGGCAAAGTGTGCATCATCACGGACGCGGACGTGGACGGGATCCACATCGAGGGGCTTATCCTCAATTTCTTCCATTCTCTGTTTCCCAAGTTGCTGAAAACAGGTTTCGTGATCAGCATGAAGACGCCCATCCTCCGAATCGGCAGCAGCTACTACTTTGACGAGCGCTCCGTCAGAGCTGGATCTGGTCGTGGGCAGATCAAGTACCACAAGGGGCTCGGTACGATCAAGAGAGAGGATGTGAAGAAGGTGTTTGGTATAAAGATGCTTCAGTTCGAGGAAGATGCGACAAGTGACGTGTCATTTAACATAGCGTTTAATAAATCCGAGAGTGCCGAGAGGAAGAACTGGCTTGCCCAGTATACCCCTACAGACACCACTAAACGTACTCTTGATGATGAGAAAGATATTTTGATTAAGTTTGATATATCTCGTCACCTGAATGAGGAGCTTGTTAAATTTTTCCATGACGACTGCAAGCGCAGTATACCGAATGCTCTCGATGGACTCAAGGAATCGCAACGTAAAATTATCTACGCGGCCAAAAAGCGCAACCTCAAGAGCGACACTAAGGTCGCCCAGTTCGGTGCCTATGTTGCCGAGCACACGAACTACCACCACGGCGAAGATAACTTGTTCAAGACGATCATCAAGATGGCCCAAAGCTTCCCTGGCAGCAACAACACCCCGCTCCTCGTCGAAGAGGGTATGTTTGGCACGAGGCTCGAGGGCGGCGAAGACGCAGCATCCCCTAGGTACATTTTTACCAAGACTGTCCCCGAGTTTAATGACCTCTTCAACCCGCTCGACGACGCGCTTCTTGAGAGGCGCGAGGATGATGGCGATCTAGTCGAGCCTTTTCACTACGTGCCAACGATCCCCCTCTTGCTCGTTAATGGGTGCGTTGGGATCGGTACGGGATGGATGTGCAACATGCCTCAGTTCAACCCGAAAGATGTTGCCACTGCATGTCAATGGTGGATGACAGACAGGCAAGAGTTCCTTGCGTTTGTGAAGGGTATGAAGCCTTGGTACAGGGGATTCGTCGGCGAGATCGAGAAGACTGGAGATAACAAGTTCCAGACTAAAGGCGTATACACCGAGAGGAGCGGCACCATCCATGTGAGCGAGTTGCCAGTCGGTATGTGGAACTCTAAATTCCAGAAGATCTTGGACGAGAAGGAGGTGCGATACAAAAACCGCTCAAAACCAGACAAGGTAGACTATGAGATCACGATGAACGACAACTTCGATATGAAAGATTTTGAGAAGAAAATGTGCTCCTCCATCAACCTTGACAACATCGTCGTCTTCGATAAAGATGAAAAGATCATGAAAGTGTCCCTCGTTGACTTGTTCGATATGTGGGGCGATGCTCGCCTCGACCTAAACGCAAAACGCAAGAAAGACCAACTACGCAGCCTGGATGATCGGACCAGGATCGCCACGTGCAAGAGCCGGTTCATCAAAGCCGTCAGAAGCAAGAAGATAGATGTTACATCTGAAGAGAAAACGATTGTAAGTGTAATTAGAGCGGAAGGCGTTGCCAAAGAAGACTCGGAGATCAAGATGCTCCTGGACCTGGCGGTCAGGACACTCACAGACGAACGATGTAAGGACTTGGAAACATCCATCAAGAAGATGGCTCACGAGAGGGCCGTGCTGGCAAAGAAGACAGACAAGGATATTTGGATAGAAGATATGACCAATCTAAAAATAAAATAACAATTTGATTACTAAAAACTACCTATGAAAAACCACGATTTCTAAATTTATAACCAAAAGGTTATAAATAATTTAAATAATTGAGAGTGAGTTCATCGGGTCGAATCGGCGTAATAGTTGAAATTTATAAGGGATTGATCATTTATAAATAAAACAAAGCATGAATGGACTTACTTTAATTCACGATCCCTCATGCACAAGAGAGAAGGATATCAAGACCAAGGTGCTTCAGCACGAAGCAGGACTTGGGTTCGTTTACGGTGGACATATCTACTATAAACAAGGAAACAACGTAATCAGCTACAAGGTGTCTACCGACACGATGGCGAGATGTTTCAACCGCAACGACGACGACGTGATTGAGACGACAATCCACGGCCTTATCGCCTCGTTCAGGTGTAGTCTAGGAGACATCGTCGACTACCAATTAGAAGTGGTGTCAACCAACCAGAAGATCGTGATCCCCCACGATAACACGTCGCGCATCTACATGTTCTCGGTTTCTAACCGAAAAAACAATAACGACTACTTCGACCTTTGTCTCTATGATGGAAACAACAAGACCCTCTGTTACAACAAAAAGAGTTTGGCCGCCTTTACCCACAGCGGCGACACCCACAGTTCCGACAAAGGCTTCCTACACATGATCATAGCCGCAGCCACACATCATCCGCAGCCATTCTACCTCTCGGTGATAGGATACAACATGAAGAGGCTGCACATGTTCACGTCGCAAACACCTTCCGTGTGCATCGTGAACCACCACACGCGCACGGTGTACATCCTCCCATGCCCTCTGGACGTTATGTCCATGGGCGAAGAAGGCGTCTTCGCAATTCTGGCCAAGGGGGTTGCCGCCGGCCGCGAGATCGAGTTCACGATCCTCCCGAGGCCCATTGCGCGGGCAAATGTGAACACGGGCACCTCCAACTCCGTCACGGAGAGCGCCCTCCAAGAGGCCGCCAGCGTGAACGTCGTGAACGTCACCACCCAAGACCTTACTCCCTCCTACCCCGAGGACGACTTCGTCATGGACTTCAACGAAGTCCCACGAGGTTTAGAACGCGATCTAACTTGTGGTCCCGTCGTTGTTGTGCAGGACATGTACGTTGTCCCGCCCGCGCTGACGCACATGCAGAGTTACTATTTCGGAACATCGATCTCACCCAAGGACGAGCGTGCCGAAGTTGTGCTGCCCATTGCCGGCGGAGGCGTGGTCATGGGAGACAACGTCCTCGTTCACGCCAAAACACCGAAGGTGCAGAACTACACCGCTATTCTCAAATCATCCAAATGTGTTGTGGTGGTTGTTGGCGAAGAGATGCAAAACTCTCTCATTGACAAGTGTCAGAGTAAAGTCAACGCTGTATTCATAGTCGTGCCGGGCACCCAGGTCGGTGACGTGGTGAACATCATGGACTCCGTCTGCGTAAACGCGGTGACGGCAATGGCGGGCCCGTGCGCAGTCGTGCTCGCCCAGATACGCGGATCCTATTACTTCTATAGAGGCGTGGACTGGCCTGGGTTCGTGGAGGGCGCCAGTTACGGGGACGACGTCAGCGAGAGTATACCGCAACTCCAATTCGTCGACGTGTCCGCATACCCATGGCCCTTCTACGCGGACATGAACGAGGTGTACTTCAGAAACAACAAGATGTCCGTTGCCGCCATAGAGACCCTCTCGCTCGAGGAGACAGACATCCCCGCGTTCAAAAACGTGCTGTTCCAACTCCAAGTCATCATGTCTCCGGAGAGGCTGAAAACGATACAGACGAGCATCCTCAAGATTGTGGCTAACAAGGAGCGCGTGCTTCGTCAGAGCGCCCCAGTGAAACGGATGATAGGGGAAGGACGCTTTAAGGACATCAACAAGTACATCAAGAAACACAAGGCCGTGTATGCCGATATCGCATCTATGCTTCAGAACATCATATCTCTCCAAAAGTCGTCGAGTAAGAAACACGACCTTAATCGCCTCATGAGGAAGGAGGTCATCACGGCCAACGTCGAAGAGGCGGCCACCCAGACCGTAGGCGATATGATCGATGAACTCTGTACCGAATTGGGCACCATCTCATGTTTGATAGACAACGGGTTGTTTCAATCGCTCTTGATACACCTCAAAGACGCAGGAACTGTAAGCGAATGGTTGAAAATACAAGACACAAAGTATCTTACCAATGTGACTAATATATGCGCTCGTATGACTGTGCTTGATGGGACGACTACGAGTGCGTTGCTGGACAATGACATCGCCGACACGTCCTACACATGCCCAAGCCTTTCGATCAGAAACATCTACGAAGACATGAATGCATACGACTCCATCATGTTCCTGCCGCTCCACGACAAGACGTACGAAGACCCGCACGCCGTGGTGTGGCCCGATGAAGCAAACGACAAGAAAGTGGCGCTCCTCAGGATTAAAATGAGGAGCATCGTCGCAGAGGCTATAGACCAAGGATTCTCCCCGGCCAGCAAAGAGGTCAACTACATCATCATTTACCTCTACTTCTGTATTTTGGAGAAGCTCACTCACGGGATCGTCCCCACCGCCGCCGAAGACAGCGCCGTGCGCAACATCTCCAGAGCCATCATCAGCTCCATCCTCTGCGCGGCCTCTAGCGGGCAATCGCCTCTACCGCTGTATCAAATAGTATCCCGCAGCGCGTCCATCAACATCCCGAGTAGTTCAGTTTGGTGGATGTATTTTAAACTGAGGGCCCTATGGAAGTACACAGGGTGGCGCGAGGACATCATTGATAAGAAATTCAAACACTTTATTGTCAAGTGTGTGAGGAAGCACGTCGTAGACCCAGTCACAACCAAACTACGCCAGACAAACCGCCAACGCGAGCTCATTAAAATAAATCGCAGATACATCAAAAGAAACGACGAGCTCAAGTGGCTCAAAAACACTATCCCATTGATCCAAAGAGGCGACCTACCTGTTCCATACGAGGGGGATATAACGACTCGGGGAGGAGTTCTCATCGACAAGTACCTCAAACAAGAGCCCGGTATGCCGAGACGCGATTATATGATGCTGGTATGCGCAGCTATTGTTAAGAAAAGGAGTAAAAACGACTGGAAGACGCATGTTAGCATCGTCCCGGAAGAAGAAGAAGAGGTTATCGATAAAAGACTCAACCTTAAGAATCTTCCCGAAATTGACCAGTTCATGTTCGCCAACACGACAATCTTCAGAAACGTCGTCAAAACATTGTACGATAACCACATGAACATGGAAAGGTCTGAAGAGCTAGCCGTGGAGTTATTATAAGATTAGATCATTTTCTATATCCTGCGGGATACAGAACAATACATACAGAAATGTTCGGATCATTTTATTATTCTAAGAAAAGAATGGCTGGAGGAATTTTTGTCAATAGACCTTTCTCGTTCAATATCAAATGTGTTGTGTTTGGTATGGCCCTCGTCATTGGTTATTGGGGCGCTGCTGGGCCTGCTGTTAATTTCTGGATGTTTCCTTTGATCTTCGTTGTTGCATATGTGGCTATGGCTTGGTATGACGAGCTGTATAGTTGTAGTGACAGGATGCGTTCCGGTAGGTATGGGGTTATGTCTGTTGCTGACTCTATTTTTAAGCCTCATCTGAGAGATGCTAATTTGCCTGATTCGGCAGTAGACCAGGCGTATTTATACAAACGTAACATGCATATGTTTCACGTATTCATAGCAATGCCCCTGTTTATGTATGTTACCTATGGGAGAGGAGGTGTTGCCGCGTTGGCGTTTGGTTTGGCGTTCTTTGGGTTCGCGTATCATTTGTTTGCGTTGGCGAAGATGTGGTCTTAATTGGGAAGTTGAATATCGCGTTGTGTTGTGAAATTAAAATAAAAAGTGCCAAAAACATGGACTCACAGCATTTAATTTTGTTTGAGCAAGCTCTGAAACTTGTAACGAAAGAGTTTCAGGAAAATAGGATGTGTAGAGGATATGCAGATTCAGTCGAATCTGCAGATTCAGTCGAATCTGCATGTAAACACGAAGAGACGAGTGATGAAAACGGTAAGAAGACGTGTCTCGAGTGCGGTCAGCTGCTCGAGGAGAGTTACATCGCAAACCAACACTCTAATCTGATAGGTATGAAGAAGAGGCGTAAGAGCGAATCATCGATCTATAACGACATTCCGTTTTACATCGAACAACACATTAAGGACATCACAATAGAGATTTATCAGAAAGCAACAGCGAGTAAAATTTTTAGGAACACATCAAAGAAATCTATCATCTTAGCTAGTTTGCATAGAGCGTCGGCATTGGCAGGTAACCACATATCGTACTATGACCTTCTGGACATGTTTGTTCTTAAGCAGCACGAGGCAAACAAGGGATTCGCAATCCTCTCCAGCAATATACCAAAAAAATCAGAGTTCACGCTTAGATTTAATCAAAACAAAGAAGAGATGATCAGTATTAACTCCAAACTAAAGAAATTGGGTATGAATAACAAAATAATGTTTAACTTAGTAGCTAACGTATTCAACTTGGTTAAAGAGAAATCAAGCATTGTAAATGCGTCTCAACCTAATTCGATAATTTGCGGTTGTATTTATTTTTGGATTGTGTATACAAAGATCTCGAAGACCGACGACGAGTTCTCGAAGACGGTTGGCATCTCCAAGATGACCCTACTCAAAGTGTACGTCGCCGTGTGCGATGTTATTTTTAACTACATCCTAAAGAAGTTCTTCTCTATACTTCTTAAAAACTGCACCCCACGTCCGATCGAGGGGACGCCTAAATACAAAAGCATACTAAAGAAAACTAAAAACCTCCTCTATGGCCCCGATGAACGTATGCTTATCTACAACCCATTCGACCAGGAGAGTGTAAGCGTCGTGCCAATCCTTTCCAAACGGGACAAACTGGCGGACATAGAGGAGACGGAACTCCCTCTGGACGACGTCGATAACACGCTGGAGTGGAATATTCTGCTTAATAAACAGTATTACAGCCCCACCGATGTGTTTATGCTACATGTGAACTTGGTTCGGAGAAACGATAAGGAGATGTACTTTGATTTTGCCGAATACGATAAGATCAATGAAACCGAGGGTCTGGAGCTCCTCCGATCGCTGTTGATTAAGATTTTTGAATCTAACTACGAGTCTATTGACGAGGACGAGGAGGATTTAGAAGTGAGGAGTCATCTTCTTCTAAAACGGAAAATGTCTTGCCCCACCCCTCCTAGGTCCCCGTCTCTCAAAGAAATGCCCACAGAAAACGATATAGATGTGTTGGTTGAGAAAATCACAAAATTGTAAAATTTGAAAACACTTGACGCAGAATTATTTGATAAAGTAAAGGATAAATAATGGCATTTCAGTGCGATATCTGCTGTGATAAATTCACATGCAAACTCCGTCACCCAATCAAATGTGATAACTGCAATGCAAGCATCTGCCTGCATTGCTTTAGGAAATATCTCATGATGGAAGGGTCAGAGCAGGAATGCATGGCGTGTAAACAAGCAATCCCAACTGAATTCATTTTCATGCACACCCCCAAAGTGTTTAGAGACGAGTACATTAAAAAAGTAGTAGATTTGGACATCGCGAAGGAACGAGCCCTCTTAAAAGCAACCCAAGAGCGCATGGATGCCAAGGCCCGTGCCAAGATTCTGCAAAGCCGTGTGACCGCGCTCCAGATGCACTTGAGGAGATGCCCCGCCGACGACGAGATGACCACACTTCTCTATGACTCCGAAAAGGAATTAGTTCATTTATACAACACTGTTTTGGATAAGAGCGACGAGGAAATCAACAACATCAGTGTCTCCTTTTTCTGCCCACTGAATATGTGCACAGGACTCGTTCAGAAGGGTAAGTGCTGCGAGTGCAAGAAAAACATATGTGCTAAATGCAGAGAGGAGCGCCAAGAAAAACACGAGTGCAATAAGGATCTCCTAGACACAATCAAACTCCTGAAAAGAGATACCAGGCCGTGCCCAAGATGCAAAGTACCTATTCATAAAATAGATGGATGTGACCAAATGTTCTGCACTAAATGCAAGACAGCGTTTTCGTGGAGGACACTAAACATCCACGTAGGTATTATTCACAACCCTCATTACCACGAGTATATGGCTCATCTCAATACCGGAAACGTAGATATTCAAAACAATGACCCATGCGGCAATGAGTTAGATAAGGCGTTGGAAAAAATGACAAAAAGTAAAAAATTCTTAACTCTAAAGAATACTCCCGAAACGAAAGCGATAAAAACCAATAGCTTCATCCCCCGGGTCCTCAACGAGATCAACGCGCTCTTGCCAGTGCTCGCTAACGTGGTGCATGACGACGAGACGGTGCGCCATGAAAAGCAGCATCTGAGGGAATCGTATCTCAAACAAAGGAAAACAGGCAACTTCGAAAAAGCCGATACGAACTGGAAGAACCAGCTACGGCTCACATACAAGCGACGCGAAATGAAGAAAGATCTCATTAAATTGATTGAGGTGTTTGACAGAGGGCTCAGGGATTTCATTATCATCGGTAATACGATCGAAGACTATGAAAAAATGTGTGAGAATATCATCAACTTGGTAGCGTATTTAAGAGAACAACTCCATGAAAATGAAAAACGACACAATCTCAAAAATAACACAATGATTTCATTAGATCACGGACTTCAGTGTAGACTCGTAAGATATTAGGATAGGATTACTTTTAGGATTACTTTTTTCGATCAGATCATTACCAACCAAAATGTTACCCTTCGGGGTAACATTTTAAATAGTTGAGTATCTGTGTTAAACGGAATGGGTATAAATTAAGAAGGAAATATGGAGCAATTGACACAAATCAACACGATCCAATTCGGTATTCAATCCGACAAAGATGTCGCGAACAGATCTGTTTGTGTCATCGATAAACCAACGCTCGCCGTTGAGGAAGGAAGCGTATACGACCCGCGTCTCGGGTGTGTCGAAAACAACGCCAAATGCGAGACGTGCAACGAAAACGTATGGAAATGTACAGGACATTTTGGACACATCAACCTCAATGTACCTATCATATTATTTTATAAACAAACCATAAGCATGCTTAAGATTTTTTGTTTTAAATGTCATCGTCTTCTTTGCACTAAGGGGGAGCTCGATCTTCAAGGTGTTAGGAGTTACGACAGGATTATTTCTCATTTGGCGAATAAGATCTCCTTTTGCGGTTATTGCAATAGCCCTCACCCTGAGATTAAGTACGAGCCTAATGAGAATACCATAACAGCGGTATACAAGTTCAAGACTTCTATCGAAACGAGCATCCTCAAACCCGAAGCCGTTAAGATGATCTTCGACAACATCCCTGAAGAGGACGTGGCCGTGTTGGGCGTAAACCCGAAACTGTTTCACCCCAAACACCTAGTCCTGACGAAATTCCCGGTTATCCCAATTTGCTGCAGGCCGAGGATGATCACGGCAGACAACATCAGCGACGACGACCTCAGCATCAGCCTTGTGGACATTATAAAGGCGAACAACATCCTCCACAAAGACACGACGAACGAAAAGGCGAGAGGAATCCTCAAGTTCAAAACACTCACGTACTGCGACAACTCCAGGGGCAAGGCGGTTCACAACACAAACCATAAGCCGATGACTGGTATCAAAGAGCGCATAACCAAGAAGACCGGACACGTGAGGCAGAACCTGATGGGCAAACGCTGCGACAAGACGGCTAGGACGGTCGTCGGACCAGATCCTACGTTGAAGTTGAATGAAGTAGCTGTTCCCGAGGAGATTGCAAACATCCTTACGGTCCCCGAGTACGTGACCCCAATGTCCCTTGATAAATTGACGCAGTTAGTGAATACGCACGGAAAAGCATCTGTCGTGATCAGGAAGAACGGGACGCGGATCTCGGTGCCGGCCGCGAGCGTGAAGCTGGGGACGTATCTCAACCACGGCGACCAAATCGTGAGAGACGGCAAGACCTTCGTCGTGACGAACTGCAAGATTGAGATAAAGCAGGGAGACATCATCACGAGGCCTGCTAAGGACAAAGACGGAAAAGATAAGAAGATCCCCACCATCTTGCCCCAGAAAAAAAATATCAAGTTAGAGATTGGGGATAAGGTCGAAAGGTTCTTGAAGGATGGGGACTTCGTGCTTCTTAATAGGCAGCCGACCCTGCACAGAAACTCGATGCAGGGGATGAAAGTTATTGTGAAACCGGGGAAGACGCTGCGCGTGAACTTAGCAATCGTTACCGGTTTTAATATGGATTTTGATGGTTTTAACATGGATTTTGAATAAGTCCATCGTGGCCATAGGGGCGTGCCAAGCTAATCATGGGTAAACACGACCTCTAGTGGATAAATAAATAGACTTCAATGTGGACTTTATAGACTTTACTATTAATTGCAAATTATCGAGCATTATTGTCGTTTACTCAAGTATACTAGACATAATAAAATTAATAAACCACAAATTGAAGTCTATTTATCTTATCTGCAAGACACCTCACAATGTCGGGAACACCGTAAAGCCTCAACCACCACTCAGACGATGGAAACACCGCCTGATACCCAGGGTAATGACCTCGGGCACGGTAATAGCGTTGAGGATGACGAGCTCACAGCATCGATGGATGCTGTGAGCCTCTGAAATTGGCAATCCGCGCTCACTTCACCTAAGTCCGCTAAGGCAAGGATATGGTGGATGCTCAACGACCGAGTGTACACTGAACTTTGAACATGGGTTCTGTGTGCCACGGGTGTCGGTGGGAAATGATAGCCTAACCAGCTTGATCCTGCTTAAGGTACAGTCTGTCCCCTTGCGAAAGCCTGGGGTGCCCACGGACGAGGGCAATATGTTCGTAGAGGAGACAATGGAGGCGAGGGCTGAACTGGAGCATAACTCCAACGCAAATTACAACATCCTTTCAGCCCAGAGTAATAAGCCTGAGATGGTAATTGTTCAGGATTCGCTGCTCGGAGCATACAAGATGACCGAGAAGGTGACTCCCATGTCAAGATCCCACTTCATGAAATGTATGATGCACATAGAGCACGACTACAATTACATCGACAGGCTCCGGACGATTAGGGAGATTAGGGGCGACGAGCCGGACGCGTACACATCACACTCACTGTTCGGGTTCCTCTTCCCCGACGATTTCCACATAGACTACCCGAACCTCACCATTAAGCACGGGGTTGTCACAGCCGGGTTCTTTGACAAATCAACGCTGAAAGGAACCCGCAATTCGCTCATTCGCGTCTTGTGCATGGAATACGGGGTCGACATAACGGCCAGATTCATCGACAACATCCAGTTCCTCACGAACGGATGGCTGGAGCTAAACCCCTTCTCGGTAGGCATCCAGGACTGTCTCATCGGAGATCCGCAAAAGAAGGAGGAAATAAAAAACATCATCCACAAGTACTTCCTCGAAGCAATAAACGTATCCAAATCAACAGACCACCCCCAAATCAGAGAATCTCGTATTAACTGCTCACTCAACAAAGCCAAGGATATCGGACTCAAAATAGCCAAGGAAACACTAAAGGAAGACAATAATTTTATCAGCACGGTGGCTTCTGGCAGCAAAGGAGACTATTTCAACATAGCCCAGATAACAGGCCTGCTCGGCCAGCAAAACCTCGGGGGACACAGACCCACCCCAACGCTCTCAAACAAGACGCGCACGCTGATCCATTACCCGGAGGTCATCGTGGACGACCCTGCTCGTAAATACAGGAGCAGAGGATTTGTAGCCTCCTCGTTCATCGAAGGCATGCACCCAGACGAGATGTTCTTCCACGCGATGACGGGACGAGAGGGCATGACGAAGACGGCGATGGGGACAGCGACATCGGGATACATCCAAAGATCCATCGTCAAAATCAACGAAGACCTCAAGATTGAATACGACGGAACAGTCAGAGATGCAAAAAAGAACATCTACCAATTCGCGTTCGGAGGACACGGATTTGACCCTTCCAAGGTAAACATCAACGAAGACGCATGCGAGGTCTACCCCGTAAATCTAGGAAGATTAGCTACCAGGTTAAACGGAGGAAATGGACAACAAGACGTCATTGAAGACCCAGAGGTTCTGACAGAAGACGAAATTGAAGAAATTGTTGATGGGTGTACCTGGAGGTCCAATATTCCTCAGGTGATGTACGACCAAATGCGAGACGCCCAAGACGGCGTTCTCAGACGCGAGCTCAACAAGATTAAACTGATCCCAAGCAAATACGACGACTTCAAGACATACGTGATTAACAAATACCACACAAGCAAGGCAACTCCAGGCGAGTGTGTGGGCATCATCGGAGCCCAAAGCATAGGAGAACGCCAAACACAAACAACTCTAAACACTTTCCATACAGCAGGCAAACTACAGCAATCAGGAGTAGGTAGATTAGAAGAAATCCTCAACATGAGCAAGAAACTCAAAGTGAAGACATGCACCGTCTACTTCAAAACAAAGTACCAAACATCCGACTCTCTCAGGAAAGACGTGGGGTGCTCGATCGTAGGCCTTCGCTTCGCGGACATCTGCACCACCAGGCCTAAAACGGAAATGGATGGAACATCAGCGGTTCTGGAGTTTGAGATTGATCAACGTATCATGTTTACGTATCGGTTAAATACATACAAAGTGGCCTCCGCAATCAGCGGTCGGGGGGAGGACATCTTCGACCTGTGCCAGTGCACGATAGGACCCGCTTCCATCACAGTGACATTCAAATCAGCCCAAAAGGGATTCTCGGATTACATCAACGCGCTAAACAAAATACTGGTATGTGGTATGGAAGGAATCACAGCAATGTATTTAGATCATGAAGACGGAGAGTGGTTTGTTGTAACAGAGGGATCAAATTTGAAAAGGTTATTAGCTCACCCACTGGTAGACAACAGGAGATTGTATTGTAACGATTTCTGGGAGGTCTACGAGTCCCTTGGGATCGTCGCTGTGAGGCGCATGCTCTTCAGTGATTTGAAGAAGGTGGTAGGGGGTGTCAACACGCTCCATATCCAACTACTCGTCGACAAGATGACGCACAGAGGAAAGCCATGCTCGATCACTCGCTACACGATGCGCAACAATGACGTCGGCCCTCTCAGCAAAGCCACGTTCGAGGAAAGCACAGACATCCTACTGGCCGCATCGATGAGGACAGAGATCGAAAACAACGAAGGAGTGAGCGCGGCAATCATATCAGGAAACCAGCCAAAAGCGGGAACAGGCTTCATGGGACTACTAGTGGACTACGAAAAGATCATCAACGAAGCCGTAGAGGAGACAACGCAGAAAATGAAAGAAATGAAATTGATCGAAGAAGAGGAAGAAGAGGAAGAAATGGAAGAGGATGATTATATCCCTGAAGATTTTTAGATTGTTTTTATTTAGTTCATAACCCTACGGGGTTATGAAAAAAGATATAAAGTAAAACCGACGACACGCTCAATCATCGAGAGGAATATATTTATTTTATTATCGTGGATGATCAATCCTCATCGTTAAGTAATTCTATATTTACCATTTCCTCTATCATATCCTCAAATGTAATACTGGGTTTCCAATCGAGGTGTTTTTGTGCTTTACTGCAATCTCCGTGTAGGAATTCTACTTCTGTTGGGCGAAAGTACCTTGTGTCTACTTTGATCCTAGTTTGACCGTCTTGATCTATTCCTACTTCATTGAGTCCTTCACCTTTCCATGTGATTTTCATATCGATGTGTTTGAATGCTTCTTCGACGAGCTCTCTGACGGTCCTGTATTCCCCTGTGCAGATAACGTAGTCGTCTGGTGTTTCTTGCTGTAGCATCTTCCACATGCATCCTACGAAATCGCGTGCGTGTCCCCAATCGCGTTTCGCGTTGAGATTTCCTAATTTGATACTGTAAGCGTACCCGTCCTTGATATCTGCTACCCCCCTGCATACCTTTTTAGTTACGAAGCACCCTCCTCGTCTGGGGCTCTCGTGATTGAATAGGATCCCGTTGACGGCGAAGATGCCGTATGCGTCTCTGTAGTTTCTAATCATCCAATAGGCATAGAGCTTGGAGATTGCGTATGGGGATCTGGGGCGAAACGGGGTATCTTCGTCCTGGGGAGCGGGGGAGTCTCCGAAGAGCTCGCTGGTGGATGCTTGGTATAGTTTAATCTGTGGGTTGACTACTCTGATTGCTTCTAGGAGTTCTAGAACACTGGTTGCGTTTGCCTCAGATGTGTATATGGGGATATCAAATGATGCTTTAACGGAGGACTGTGCAGCAAGATTATAGATTTCATCAGGTTTGATTTGTTGAATAAGTTTAGCCAAGGATTGCGTTACGTCTCCGTAATGGATATAGAAGTTTTTCACGTCATCGAGGTGACATACGCGGTATTTGTTATTTACTGAGCAATGTCTGATCAGTCCGTGAACGTCGTAGCCTTTGTCGAGAAGGAGTTCCGCGAGATAGCTCCCGTCCTGTCCGCCGACACCCGTAATCAAAGCAATTTTTCGAGGCATTTACTAATTTAAATAACATCTTTAACCTATTTCAGTTCACCAAATGTTTGGTTAGTGAATACCCAATATCTATCATTTTTTTCATAAGCATTTTTAATTTGGCCTGGTCTGAACTTATCACAGATGTTAGCGTTTGTGACTTCGTTCCAGAACCCGTCTTTCCATAACCTTACATCGTCGATAATAAACAAGCTGGGGCCTAGGGGTTTCTTGTTGACGACTTCTATTTCTTTCAGAAGTGGAACTGGATGTTCAGGGTTGTGAGAACTGTCCCAGCCACTCACGTGAGCGTCCATATAAAAGACGGCACCGTCTTTGTAGTCATTGTATAGCAGAGGTAACACGTTTACGCTATCGCCTAGATGTGCTTCGATATTATCATACCCCTTAAATGATGCAACTGATTCGTTGTAAAGCGGTTCGAAGATTTCCATGGTCCTCACTGTCTCAAAGTGAGGAGCCACCATCCTACATGTGACGCCTTTGTACGTGCCCGTTTCGATGAAAACCTTACGTAAATTCTCAGGAATATCTTCAAATAACTCGTTAATTTGTAGTGATCCTCCCATATTTTTTAGTTCTCAGAGTGTTATAAGTCAAACATATTTTATATTTCAAACCAGAAAGATAAGCAACTTACTCATTTTTATCAGTGATAGATAAAAATGTATGCACAGTTATCTAATTTTGGTAGTAATTCTGCTAATGCACTACCAGTTTACAATAACGACCCTTTAACGTATTGTATTGGGAACAACGCTTCCCAGCGGTTTAATCACGGCAGTCATGCCGCTACGTACGGGCAGAACAGCAAATCGTGCCAGGTTTACATGGCCAACAGGTGCGCCCAGAACTGGGACGGCGTGTGCGAATACGCCTCCTCAAACGCCGCAAATGAGGAATATAGCCAAGTAGCTGACACAATGTTTGCAGGTAATAACCAAACTATAGGTCTTTCTCCTGGCGAAGTTCTCCTCAAAAACACAGCCGAAGACAAATTCAGAATCGGAATGATCAATTGCCAACTACGCACGGAGCCGTTCGATCCCGTAAACCCGTCATCCCCGTATATCTCGTACTACGTGGGACAAAACTGTATTCCTCAATACGCAGTAGACCCAACCACGATCGATCGTGACATCGTCATGAACAAAGTCCTAGACAGGCCGTATATCGCCAAACAAATGCTTATTAACATTAAAAACACGATGACAAGACAAGGCACATTTCAGTCTCTTAGAGGTACCAGACTAGGCAACTTTTATCGTTTGTAGTTCTTTTTCCTTTCTTCCTTACCCCGTAGGGTAAGGAACATTTGATATATTAACCAATGTCTTCCATCCTATTTTGTTTGATTTTGATATAATTGTTTTGCTAGACTTACTAGTTCGTCTTTTCCCTCTGGGTTCTGCCATTCAGTTGGGATCCATGAAACGCCGTATGTGGCGCCTATGAGATCTCCTACCAATTTCGCGATCGTGTCCGTGTCGCCCCCTATGTTCGCGGCCATAACGAGGGCGTCTTTGGGTTTTGCGAAGTTATATAGAAAGCAAACCATCGCGCACATGAAGCAATCGATTGCTTTGATTTGAAATATATCATCTCCGAAAAGAGCTTTAGTAACATTCCAGTTGCATTCATCAAATCGTTTCTTGTTATCTGGATGAATGGTGGTTAAAAGGGCATATATGGTTGTGTTCTTTACGCGTTGTGCGAGTTGTTTCGCGTATAAATATATAGATTCAGCAGTCTTGTGTTTGGTTGATATAATACTTATTAATATTTTAACATGAATGAACGCGGTGTCCAGGGCGTCTTTGTTTTCCCCGTGCGTGCAGTAGATAACGTATTTGATTTTATTGTAGAGATCGTTATCTGAATCGTATTTTACCAGAGCCATAGGCGCGATCCGCATGACTGCCCCATTCGTGTTTGCCGCGTTCCCGAGCATACAGTGATTCCAGTTGCTGAGGAGGTTGCGAGTGTTTTTTGAATACCCCCGTTTGCTATCTTTCACAACTTTATGATACATACTATGAACTTCTTGGGAGACAGAGTGCTCTGTGTTGTTATGATATTTGACAAGATACCTAGCCAAAACCAAAGTGAGTTCAGTGTCGTCGGTATATTTATTATGATGGAATTTTGTTACACACGCATTGGTTCTAATATTATCAAATGTTTTTCCTTCATTCGTAGATCCAAGAATATCTCCAATACACCCTCCAACGAGGGTGCCGATAAATCGTTCACATGTAGTAGGCATTTCGTGTACTTATTATAATATTCTGTTTATTTTCTTAGCATAAAACTTCAAATACTTCCTTTAGAACTTCATAGTCAGGAGATTCTTCATATTTCATGCTTATTACAATCCTCATATACTTCAGGATCCTCTTATGAGACTGTCCCTGCATCATGTCTTTCAGCGACTGCTCAATCGTTCGCTTCGCATCTTGTTTTGATTTCAAAACTTTAGATTTATTCAACTTCAACCAAGGCAAAACACCTCTAAACACAGACGATATCAACAACCACCCCATATTTTCCAGGTCTGATCTTCTACTGGGGATAACTCCTATATGGGAGTCCTCGCTTATGAAAGGCAGCGTGCCCCGATGTTTGCTCAATTTCCCCGGGATATAAGGAACATGAGATCCGTCATTGTCGAACCGGTGGACCAGCCCGAAATCCGTTATGTACAGAGAGATGTCTGCTCCGTCCGATTTCACAAGCACGTTATGCGCTTTCAAATCTCCGTGCGAATAACCAAACGAGTGTATAAACTGCAACGCCGATAAGAGCTGCGTCGCCATGGTGCACCTGGTCTGCTTAGAGATGTTGATGTTCTGGATAAACCTGTGCAAATCAAAAGGAAAACGATTTATTACTATAAATCTAAGGTCGTTGGCAATACCAGATGTGACGATGTTGGGAATATACTTGGAAGACTCCGTGCAGCGAAGATCATAGTAAAAACACTCCTCTTTACGTAACTGATCATCGGATTTGGGTTGTGTTTTAATTACAACATCACTGTTGTTCAAACATGAATAAATAGTACCAAAACCACCTTTATACAATTTCTCGTCAAGGGACCATGTAGCACCTTGATGGTCGACTAATGTAATATTCATTTTATAAATAAAAGAATTTTTGAGAAGAGCCTCCTCGAAATTTCATATTTCGATTCGTAGGATGACAGAATCCAACGTAATCCAAACCAACCAGGAACAGGTGGATATTTCCCCTGTTACGTTAACCGAACTCGAAAGAAAGTTCGCTACGATGAGATTTATAACGATCTCTATGCCGGCGAATCCGATTCCGAGTGGGAGGACGCAGATGAGGATGAGGAGGAGACTCCTCCTTCTCATGAGGAGGATTGTAATTTAATTCAATTGGTTTATAACATCCAAAATTTTGTTACCCTAGGGTAACAAAATATATGAGTTTCAGCTCTAAAGATAAACTAGTTATAAATAAGGTAACATGTTTGATTATTTTACAATCCGTGAATTGGTAACACTTGAGTCTATGTATTTAGATAAACATATACTTCAACACATCCACAAAAAACTATCAGATGTTAAGACTGGACAATGTACAAAGGTTCATGGTTTTATCAAAGCGGTGGAGAATGTGAGGATAGTTTCATCATATGAGATTTCAATGGCTGATTCGAGTAATAGATTTTTGGTAGAATATTCTCTCAAAACAATCTTACCCAAAATAGGGAATGTCTACGCGTCGAAAGAGATAGTGAGTGTGATAGAACATAACGATTTCCATGGGGCTATAGTAACCATTGATGACACCTGTGATGGAAATCCTTTTCAGATTTTCATTACTAACGGTGTATGTAAATCCAAAAAGTACAAGTTTACGGATTGTAAATGTTTATTTCCCGTTACTGGTAAACAACTGCAATTTGTTTTACCGTGCATAAAAGTGGATTGCGTGTTATTCAAAGATAACCAATTCAGAGTGACTGGTAAGCATCTCCATGAAAAAGAAAAAGAAAAACATGATAAATAGAGTTGTGTAATTAAACACATAAGATAATATTATGGAAACCGTTAAACAATTTACAACTCTAATGTTAACCCGCAGAGGATACACGGACATCGACTTCATAGACGCCGATGAAGAAGGCAATCCCGGGAAAAAACCAAGATTCATCGCTAGAAACCCACTCTTGAAACATAAACTTATTGTGTTTTTCATTCATAAACAAAACAAAACAGAAAAAGTAACTATTAATGTGGTTAAATCTATAATTTCCATAGCTAAAGAGATAACACATATAATGATTGTGCACGACACTGTCCTCACATCAGACGCGAAGCAGAATATCACAAATTCCAGCGACAGTGTGATCTCCCTGTATCAGTTTGAGACATTCACGTTTGATGACATGAGTTACGATTTGTTTAGTGTTTTATTCGAAGACCCAAATGATAAATCCAATATAAACATTGTCAAAAAACACGCAAACAGCAACAAATTCCCAATCCTCCTGTCAACAGACCCACTCGCAAGATATTTGAGATTCAGACAAGGTGATGTCGTGGAAGGGCGTTTCGGAGACACCAATATCACACTTAGGCGATGTATCAATGTTTTATAGGGTTACTTTACGGGACTTTTCTTCTTTTTTCTATATCCTTTCGAGGATATAGATTTTATACAGATGTTGGTTTAATATGGTATTCAATGACCACATGAAGATTTCCTGTTGTGATAGGGTTTTCTAGTACGATATTCACATTGCTCTGAAGAAGTACGAGGGTTTTCGTGTTACGACCGTCAGCCGCATTTGACGCAAATTCCCTACATCCTCCAACTCGCTCATTAGCAATCACGGATGTCGTGTTCTCAATGAGAGGGGTCATGATGCTGTTGTTCAGTTGTCCAAGTCCGATTGAGAAATTGCCTTTCGTGGCAAACCCGTTAATGCCGAAGAACTCGATCTTGTCGATGATGGCGTTGGCGGGAACAAGAGAGAGGTTCTGGTCAGTAGTGATTTTCTTACTAGTGGTAGACGCTGTATTGACAAGCGACACGGACCCGGTCGCGTTACGGGGCGTGAAGCACTGCACGGACACGCGTCTTCCGGAAGACGCGTTACGCGTGACTCCTGAGGCCCCAGCAACAGGAATCATGACTTGCTCGTTACTGCAGCATTTCCCACAGGCAACGAGAACATGGTTCTTATTATTCATCACACTGGAGTTCATCCCAAATGAAGATTGTCTTAACATGATTTTTCATACAAATCTATCTACTTAAGGTAAACTACCTTTAAAAATCTATTAATTATATGACTTTATAAATAAAGTGTATGTATTTTAACACAAATTTTGTGTTAAAATAGTAAGGAGGGAATGGTTTAAAATTATAATTTTATTAACCGATTGTTGAATTGGTAGTCGGCTCTGTGGCTTCTTCGACATCGAGCGTCTCCGTCGTTTGTTCATCGCCATCCTCTTCGGATGCGTCTGGACTCACATCTGGACTTTCTGGACTCATAGTAACGTCTGGACTCATAGTAACGTCTGGACTCATAGTAGCGTCTTTTTGGTTATTTCTTTGGAGCACTTGGGTGCCGCCCATATTGAGGATTAGCGAATTTTGTTGAATGATAGGTCTTGAGAAAGTGACCTTGTTGATGTTGATTCCGCACGGGGACACCGGGATGTCCTTCATCTCTTTCAATGTCAGGAAATTCGATTCGTTCAGAACCATCAACTTGTCCAGGACCGCGTTTTCAATCTCTGTCTCGCAATACAAGGGCGACTTGCTGTCTTTTAACGTTGCTACATACGTGTCTACGTCTTCCACGTTGTAAATAACATTTGTATTTGGAATCATAAACTCGTCGTCGCCTAGACTTCCGCTTAGCTGTTTCAGCCTCAAAAACTCAATACCCACGTCTACGATGCGCATCTCCTCTCTAGTCCACGGGAACTGGAAGTAAGTGCCAGGAATCATGTACCCGGGTTCACTATCGTAATACCCAACTTGGTTATCTCCGATCATTTTAAATGAAAACCCGACGATTGTACCTCCGAAAATAAGTCCGAGGAATGTAAAAGCCGAGAACATCTTCATAACCCATGATTTGGTTATCGCGGCTTTTGGCAGACCTTGTCTGTTTTGAGTTACTGTGGTTTTGTATACGCCTGACCCCATGGTCGCGAGAAGGCCACTTCGTTCCACGGCAGCGGCAGCGGCGGCTGAACCCCCCATTAGGGGCATCTCAACATCGTGTTGACTAACTGGAAGAAAATTCTTTTTACCCATTTATTATTATAACACAACCCTTTAAAGTTGACCACTAATACGTTATCTTAGTCAAAATAATTGAAAAATAGGGTTAAAGAATGTAATTATTTAAATAAAGATATGTTTGGTTTATTGAAGAACCTGTTGAGAAGCGTTGTTGTTAGTGTACTTGAGGAAGAGTATCCTCAACTCGTATTTCCTGATGAGCATGTTCTCCAAGTGAAACGTCTGTATGAAGATGTTAAGCTGCCCCATAAGGGGTCAGAGAAAGCCGCCGGGTACGATCTCTGTGCTTACATTAAATCCGAGGAGGATGTTATCGTCATCGAGCCTCATAGCCGGGCGCTCGTGAAAACAGGGCTCGCAGTCGCTGTTCCGGAAGGGTGCTATGGGAGAATCGCGCCTCGGTCAGGGCTTTCGTATAAGAAATCAATCGACGTGGGAGCAGGTGTTGTCGACGAGGATTATAGGGGGGAACTTGGCGTCATCCTTATCAACAACAGTGACCAGCCTTTCGAAATTAAAAAAGATGACCGTATCGCACAATTCGTATGCGAACAAATCGTCTACCCCGAATTAGAGGAAGTAGAGGAACTTGATAGCACCGAACGCGAAGCAGGAGGATTCGGGTCTACTGGATCAAACTAGAAGACATTTTTATTTCTATTTTATTTCAACACCCTAGGGTGTCGAAAACTATCTATAATCAATGAATTAGACACTAACTACATGAATACCGTCCATAAACGCTGTTTTATGGGTATTTTTGTAATTGTTTTCGAAATCGTATTCGTACAATAACTCTCTGTTAATCAGAGACGGATTTGCCGGTTTGAAATCGACACTCCCCTCGTAGTAACGGCGTTCCAGCCCTGTAAAACACTCAACCCCTTCTTGAGACCAATCACCAAGCGAGCTGGAACAATTTTGATTCATCAACACCTGGCCGTAACTGCCTCCATTCCCAGCCGAATCAATGATATCGCGCATGATAGTGAGGTAATTACGCTTGTCGAAAAAAGTCCAATCACCTACTACATTAAAAATGTAAGGAGTACATTTATCTTTGAGAGACTCTAGGATACCGCCATCGTATTTCACAAACTCAAACTTGTCAGGTAGGTCCTTGTTCATCTTCAACATTTCATCGTCGTCTTTATAAAGGTAATACAAATGTGAGAATAAATGAGCATCTGCGCAGTTGTTCAAAAAATTTATCACCGTGGTGGCAGACGTATCATGACATACAAAAATAAATGGTGAATACTCAAGATGGGTGGTCTCATCTTGAGTGCAATGATCATCATCTTTTGTAAACAGCGCCTTGGATAGAAGATGATGTGCACAGAAGGTCTTATTCCCCATCACTCTACCAATCATATGTCGAGGCGGCTTCAGATTAAGGATGTCGTTAATAATTTCAGCCGCCCTAGTGAACTTATTTGAATAGAAAGCAGCCAAAGATGCTTCGTCTTTGATTTCAACAGAGTCTGGGAATATCTTGATCAACTGTTCCGCATAAAACCAGTTCGTGGGCCAGTCATTGTTTGTGCGTCGATTACCGAGGATGGTATTTGCAACACGGTAATTAAAAAGATTCAATTTACTTTTATCCATTTTGAACCTATTCACACGCCTTTAGACCTAATGAAACAAGTAATTTAGAGAGTGTATATGTACGATAAATGACGTATTACAGTGAGTTAGGACAAGATAAATTCTTGGAATCAAAGTTCTTCAAAAATAAACGCGATGGGGTCTTCATCGAACTAGGCGCTACAGACGGTATTCTCAACTCGAACACATTGTACTATGAGAAAAATCTCGGGTGGACTGGCTTACTCATTGAACCCATCCCATGGTATTTCAAGGAAGGACGCCTTCGAGAAAACAGACCCAATAGCGTCTGTGAACAGGTAGCTATTGACCTGAAGGAGGGGGAGGCAGATTTGTTCTTAATCAAGGAAGATTTTCAATACTACCGGTACAATAACGGATACAATGGAGGGCATTCAGGCCTCAATAAATATTACGAACCAAAACAACGAGATAGAGTCAATAACCTACCATGTGAAAAAACATTACTCAAAGTACCATGCGTGCCCATGCAAAAGCTACTAGACAAACACGGGATCACGCATGTTGATTACCTCAGTTTGGACGTAGAGGGAGGGGAAGCCGCCGTGTTGGATTCGATCGACTTCGACAAAGTCACCATCGATGTAATGAGCATCGAGGATCATTGGGATAACGAAACGATACACAAATGCATAGAAAAACTTAACAAATTAGGATATAAACAAGTTGCCAGACTGAGACATGATATCATCCTCAGCCGTATACCCGAACTGGAATAAATAAAAACATATTAAAGATTCTTAACCTAATTCAAAGTATAATGGTTAAGAAAAAGAAACCTGATTCCGACTCCGATTCCGACTCCGATTCCGACACGAGTATAGTATTTGAATCCGACGACGCCATCACCGAGCCATGCTGGAGTGATCAATCCTCCAACAGCTCAGAATCCTCCGAAGACGAGTCCATATTTGGACCGTCCGATTTGGACTCTGATGAAGATGATACGCCCACGCTGATCATCAATATCAAAGAGATTAAACATGTTAAGTTCAACGAAACAGTCACGACGCATATCGTGGAGATTGAGGATCGTAAAGGTTATTGGACTGAAGATAGGTGTAGGTTCCAGCAGCGATGCATGTTGGTCCAAGAAGCTATATCTTTTATTTTTTCAGAGATCCATAGGAGCAGACTACGCATCATTGTAAACATGAGTAACAACATCGTAGCCCTTCGGGTCGGTTTTTGTGAAACTTACGTAAATATTTCAAGCAGACATCCCACCACTCCAATGCGAGTGTGTGAGCCTAGTGAGCCTAGTGAGCCTAGTGAGCCTACAATACCTCGCATACTCGCATTGCCGGCGCCCTCTTGGTGGCAGTCATACATTTCTCCCACTATAAAATGAATATGATTTACATCATACTGTGGTAACTGTTGTTATAATTCTACTTAAAATATTCTGTATCGTCAAAACAGAAGCTATGCGCTTCAAAACAGAAGCTGAGAAATTGATTTTCCTTTTTTTGGAGCAAGTCCAAAAGAAAATAAGATTATGAATACTCTGGTAAATCTAACTGAAAGCACCGACCACGTCATATTTGAGATGGGCGGTGTCAAGAGATATGTAAAGATTGTAGGAACCAATGACGATCCATGGTTTTGTGGTAAGGATGTGTGTACTATCTTGGGGTATGTAGGTCTTAAACAGGCTTTACAAAACCACGTGAAGTCTAAATATAAGAAAAGTCTTATACATTTCGGGGTTGGTTCGGAAATTATACCCAACACAATAGGTCAAAACAACCTCAATGATTTAACATATCATACTGGTAAAGCTTTGTACATCAACGAGGCAGGGTTATTCTCTCTTATCATGCACAGCAAAGCCCCCATGGCAGACCAGTTTCAGGATCTTGTATATGAAGATATTCTACCATCTATAAGGAAACATGGCAATTTCGCCTTAAATACACAAGTTGCGCAGCTTAGCTTAAAGAATGAGGAGCAAGAAAAACAACTAGAGGAGCAAGCGGAGAGGCTCGTAAGGGCTGAGCGGAAAGCGCTCCGTATTAGCAAGTTCATGAATAGAGTGGAGGTCAAGGAGAAGCGAGATGAATGGATCTACATCGCGACGACGCGGCAGTACGCGGCGAGCCGCGTTTTCAAGATCGGGTCGACGGAGCGTCTGATGAAGCGGATTGGACAGTATAACTGCGGCCGTCCACAAGCAGACCTATTCTACTATGTTTGGGTTAAACCATGCTACAAGTGCAAAGATCTTGATTCCCATATACAGAAATTGTTATTTTCTTTTAAAGACAAAGATAAATCCGAGGTGTATGTTGGCGTAAAGTTTACAGACCTTGTAGATATCCTCGATTTCATTATAAACAACTACGACCAATCTCAGGAGTATGTTTATAATTTTATCAGGACGAGGCTCGAGAAGAGCGCCGATGAGGATGACGGCGAGCCTCCTAAGCCGTTGAATATGAAAAGTATCACATATCATTTCGGGAACCATACCGAGACGGTAGATATGTCCCAGGCTTCTGAAACAGAGGTCAAAGATGAGATCATGATTATAATAAATCGGTTGAAGGAAGATAGAGAAGAATTCGAGTTTAATCGTAAGGAGTTGGTTGATGAGTTGATGAAAAAATATCAAGGTGATCATAAGAGTATTTGGAACACCGTGAAGAAGGTGGTGTCGTGGAAAAACAGCAGATCTAAAGTGTCTATGCGCGACGGGAATGAAGTCGTGAAGTGCAATATCGTGTACTAGCATATATTTTCCTGGTTGATCAAAATGAATCAACAGTATCTATCTCACGTAGGATACAGAGACACAAACGACGCCATCAAAGGGTACTTCTCCCTAGAGACGGCCAAGTTGATCTCTTCCAAAGTTACCGAGCTCTTGCGGGAGTTCTACCCCCCAGGAATCATCGTTCCATGCGATCGTGTGGTCGAGGTGATGAACGACATCTACAGAGGATACAGACCATCGACCGGAGACATCTTCACACGTTACAACATACCATCTAACGAAAATCCAAATATGGTTGATGAACTGATAAATCAGGTTATTCAAGTGATTACGTCCGATATCAAAAACAACCTACTTACAGAACAACGTAACAGTAAATTAGACAATTGGGTAGTTTTGATGGGAGATTTTAACAAATGGGGTCTCAGACAACATGCGCCTATCCCTGTCAGACAAAAGAAGCCAAAATCTATGCTTTTCAATATGAATTACTAATTCTCAAAAATGGAAAAATATTGTAATCAATAAATTAAATGTAATCTTATAACCCTCGGCTACACATGGGCGCGAAGCGCCCTGGATTAGATCTTGTCCTTTGACCCGACGTGTTGTTATCTACGTTGTGAAAGAGTTAACATTACTTATTTATTACTAAAATGACGGTGAAAAAGAATCTTCTAGACAGGTTGAGAGACGGTATTGTTGTGGGCGATGGGGGTTTCGTGATTACTCTTGAGAAGCGTGGTTATGTAAAAGCGGGGCCTTGGACTCCTGAATGCGTTGTTGAGCATCCCGATGCGGTTCTTCAGCTGCATAGGGAGTTCGTGCGCGCGGGCGCCGACGTTGCCCAGGCGTTCTCCTTCTACGCGAGCGAGGACAAGCTTGATAACAGAGGCAATCTAGCAGGAAGCATCCACACAGTAGCCAAAATTAACAAAGAGGCTGCTAACTTGGCGATCAAAGCGGCATCCGAGGTGGAGGGTGAGCTTGCTCCTCTAACGGTCGGAGGTATCAGCCAGTGTCCTTCATACCTTAATGGTGATGGTAAAAAGAAAGTGAAGGAGGAATTCAGGAAACAGCTTCGCCAATTCAAAGATCTTGATTTTCTCTTATGTGAGTACTTTGAACATATCGAAGAGATGGAGTGGGCTATCCAAGCATGTAAGGATGTTGTTGTAGAGGAGGTAAAGGCCGGCTTACCGAGGAAGGCTATTTGTGCCAGTATGTGTATTGGGCCCGAGGGTGACCTACATGACGTATCCGCGGGGGAATGCGCGATCCGGATGGCGAAAGCCGGGGCAAACGTCGTAGGCGTGAACTGCCACTTCGACCCATTCGCCTCTCTCGAGACCATGGTCGTTATGAAAGACGCATTGGAGGAAGAGAATCTTCTTAAGAAGGTCCATTTGATGTGCCAGCCTCTTGCTTTCCACACCCCCGACGCGGGTAGGCAAGGCTTCATCGACCTTCCCGAGTTTCCCTTCTCTCTTGAGCCGCGCATTTGCACGCGCTGGGACATGCACAAGTACGCTCGCGACGCGTACAAAATGGGAATCCGCTACATCGGCGGGTGCTGCGGGTTCGAGCCATACCACATCAGAGCGTTGTCCGAGGAACTCGAAAAAGAACGAGGAAAGGTATGTGACGCTTCCGGAAAACACGATAAGTGGGGGGAGGGTCTGAAAATGCACACTAAACCGTGGGTAAGAGCTAGGGCCAGTAAAAACTATTGGAAAAGCATAGAACCATCCTCTGGACGACCTTACGCGGCTGCACTGAGCGAACCCGACGACTGGGATGTCCCCAACATGTTCTCCCAACATAAAGAAGCAACCACAGAAGAAGAGATGGAGCAAGTCCTGAAATACGCAGAAGGTCTTGATGATGATGATAAAGACAAAAACTAAACGACATTAGGTTTCATTACGCAAAAGTAATGAGACTGATGATATTATATTGGGGTTTACTGTGAGATGTACAAATATCATTTTTCATTAATAAAATGCAGATATTTGTAAAGACTCTTACTGGTAAGACAATCACTCTCGAAGTGGAAGCCGATGATACAATTGAGAATGTAAAAGGTAAAATTCAAGATAAAGAAGGTATTCCTTCAGACCAACAGAGGCTTATTTACGCAGGAAAGCAACTGGAAGATAGTCGCACTCTTTCTGATTACAATGTCCAAAAAGAATCGACAATCCATCTTGTACTTAGATTACGGGGCGGTGTGCACTCTTCGAGCTTGTTTGTACATTAAATACTGAAAAATACATTAACTGGTTAACATTAAGCATTATAAAATTTGATTTATAGGGTTTTAAGTGTAAAAAGAGTAAGTAAAATGGCTTTTGCTGACATTCCCGTATCTACACAAACGTTCACTGTAAGAAGTAATATTCAGCATATAGAACTGCCCAGATTCTATGACGAGCTTAAACCGATAGGTCCTGAAGGTGCGTCTACGGATCCCTCAGGGCGTCGAGAGGCAGCTATTCTCTGTATTAAGTACCAACAATATAAGAAGGGAAATGATCCCGAAAAAGACAAAAAAGTTAGGAAAAAACGTGTAGTTAAAGAACAAGATGTACCTAAACGTAATTTCCTGAACTGTATCACCCTTATCATACAAATAGAGAAGAGGATCAACATCAAAATCTTCAAGAACGGGGTTTTCCAACTGACAGGTTGTAAAGATATAGATAATGTTAGGAGATGTCTCAAATTAATCTTGGGAGATCTTTCAAAGACGAACTGTTTCCAATTCGCCGAGGGGTCTGATGACTTCGTAATCTACATTAAATCCGCAATGAGAAACATCGATTTCGATTTGGGTTTTAAAGTAAACAGATCCCTCCTCGCAAAGCGTCTAACAGGTATATACGACGACGACGACGACGTGATCATCCCAGACGCGATTGGAAACAAGATGGATGTGAAAATCAAGCTGCGTATAACCCGAAACGAGCTTGAACATCTACCCATAACTAAGATCACATACCCTAACTATAAAGAAGAAATGGTCTTGTACAAGGACTGCCTTCATATCATCGAACCTGACAAAAAGAAACTCGAAACCAAGCTCAAAGACAAATTCGTTAGTATCTCAATCTTCCAAAACGGAAAAGTTCTTCTCTCGGCAATGGATTCGTCCATCCAAGAAAAATATTACTCTTGGTTCACAAAATTAATATACGAGATCGAAGAAGATATTAAACCACTAATCCTACCCAAAAAAACATTCCTAATTGGGAAAAGTCGCCAAAAGTCTAAACTCATCCTTTAATTTTAATAATCCCCCGTACAAAATCGGTGCTCAATATATGTATGTTTAGTCTTCATTAACGTGTCGTAACTAGTGTGTATAGTTTTAGTTTTATACTTTTATACTTTATCTTGCTTTTATAACCACTAGTGGTTATAAAATCTAAAATCTAAAATCAAATCTCTATTTGAGTTGCGTAATGGATGTTGCAGATCCTGGCTGTAGGAGGTAGGTGTTCTTCATCGAAACACAGATTTATGTTATCTTCTAAGAGAAATTGGTAAATATCGTCTGTTTGCTCTATCGACGGTAACGTGGTCATAAAGAAGAGCTTTGGGTGTTTCGTGATGAAAAGCGTTCCTCGTATGAACTCGGCGGCTATGTCTGCCCCGTAATCGATCCTCATATGCGCGTAGGCGTAGTAGTTGGCATTGCTGTGGTTTGTAAAACTAAACGATAAGTTGTATAAGGTATCTCCGGTCTCGTCTTCCTCCTCAATACATGCATCGTAAACACGTGAGACGCTTTCCATTTTAATATCTTCCATGTAGATGCATTCACATGGCGTCGCAAACGTCTTGAAGTTTGGGAAGTAATCAAATACATCCTCGTAGTCAGAAAGGTTAATAACAGGAATCGACTTAAAATTCATAACTTTGTTTTGCACTTGATTTTGAGAGTAAAAAATCAATAAGTTTAATCAAATAAGAAGTTGAAAATTACTTGTGGAAGAGATTAGAAGTAGTAAGATACCATGAGTAAGACAAAGAAATGCCGTTATGAAACGCTCGACGGTTTTGACAGGGACGCGACTCCGCTCGAAGTAGCCGACCAAGGCGTGCAAGGTGATGTCTACAAATGCATGTGGAAAGACGAAGCCGCGATCATGAAGACGTCCAAGTTTATCGATTTCGTTCTCGAACTCGAAGAAGAGGCCTGGTTAAAGTTGAAAGACATGAACTGTTTACACTTCTGCGAGGTGTTTGAAAAGATTTCTCTGAAACCAGGCGAGAAGCGCTATTGTCTTTTTTCTAAAGAAATTCGAAACAACCAAAGGAATGACACACTCGCAAATCTTATCTACGAAGCTAATCACCACCCAACTGCTATTCTGAACTGCGTGAGGCAAACGCTGGCCGCCATCGTGATGTTTGAGCATCTCGGAATTACACACTACGATCTCCACGCCGACAACGCCATGATCGCCGACACACCGTACGATGTCCACGTCTACAAGTTCGGAGATCGTGTTATCCCTATCAGGACCTTCGGACTAACCTCAGTCATTATCGACTTCGGGATGGCATACATCCCCAACACAAATTACAAAGCTCCCTGTTTCTTTACAAAACACGGATTTACAACATTCATGGATGACCCACTCATCGACAGCCGCTTACTCCTCATGACAACGATTAAAGATATGAAAGGACTTGTTAGTAGCTTCAGGTCAAAAACAAGAAGTGTATTTAATACTCAATACAAGGAATCGTGTAACACCATCGACAAATTTAACAAGAAAGTAGAAACAGTCTTCGCACCTCTCAATCTTGAAGATAATGGGTGGTTTAAGGATGATAGACATAAAACTCCGACCACAGAGGAGGAGTACATTAACGAGAAGAGTATGTTTCCTGATATCATCAAAGAGGTTCTTTTACAAATCCCTCCATCCCTCCAAACGACTAAAGGTATTTTTAAACGCAGCAACTTCGAATGGGTCGTTGAGCTTCTCCAATACGAGGTAACGATTCCCGTCACGCATCGTAGTAACTCAATACCTTTCCAAAAAGCTTTACTCCTGTTCGCCATCAACTGGAAGAAGTTCGTGGAACCCGTCATCCGCAACACACGAGAAGAATACTTCTTCGTCAAGGATCTCGTTGTCCTGCCTAACAACACCGACAGGAGCCCCGCGCAAAGAGAAATGTACACCACCATGAGACACCGATATCCCATGGTCAAAAATATAATGAGGCTGAAACAAGATATACAGAAAATGGGGGACGCGTTCAATAACATCCTGTATAACAAAATTAAAGAATTTAAAAATATTAAAAACAACTTATATCGCAACGTACCATTCAAAACAACAAAAGATCTACTCATCAATCTACCTAGTATGCCTAACAGATACATTTCAGGGATGAAGATCCTTATTATGGATCCTACATGTCAGACGCATAAGGAGGTTGTAATCGATGACGAATTAGCAAACGCTCTAAATACAAACGAACAGGAAGCGTTACATAATTATGTTGTGTAATAAAAACAATGAAGAAACACAACGCGTTTATTATAAAGTTCTTGAAAGAATATGAGGAAAAGTGCCCCGGCATCGTTAATGATTGGTGCGCAAACGAAAAACAAGAACAATTTCGTAAACTGAGGTACGTTAATGAAAACAAGGAGAAGAGGCGATGCACATGCTACATCCTCTTCTGCCTCAAGAGACGCCCCGAACTACAAAAAGAGTTTCCCTACTTCCCCAACACCAAGATCACTTCCATGCTGGCGACCGAGTGGAGAGCGCACCGCGATGCAAAAGACGAGGTCTACATGCATTTCAAGAACGCAGACAACAGACAGGTCTTCTTCAAGAAGCACAAGATGGAAATCTGCGAGAAGTACCCCCATCTGTCGGACAGGGAAGTCGACACAGCACTTGAAAAAATGTACGAAAAATACACAAAAGTAACTAACTAAAACATATTATAACCTCTAGAGGTTATAATAATCTTGTGTTCTGATCGGACGGTACGATACATTCGTCAGATAGATGGTTCAATCATGGGTTAAAATTAACCCACCCACCCAAATGATGTGAAGCTATTTGAAAACATGTAAAACACCGAGTATCCCGAAGTTAATTATGTTTTGTTTATAATACTCCACAATCTTGGGAACATGCTTGTTTTGGTCAGAATCCGTCTCTTTTCCTGTTTGATGTAGGGGAGCCGTGTTTCCCATTCGTTGTCGGCGATTGCATCCTGAATAATTTTAACAGATTTGTTCCAATCTTTTAGGTCCAATTGAATGAATGCCTTGGGGTTAATGAAGTTAGCTACGTTCGGGGCCCCGTAATAGAAGCACAGGGTCTCCGACACTATGCAGTCAACAAGTTTCTCAGTAATGTATCCATTTATGAAGCTGTTCTCGCACGCGAAGGAGTACTTGTAAGGGATAAGCGCATCGTCTTTATATTGAGGCGCACCTAAATATTTTTTCCATGTATGATTACCTGAACCGTAGTTACCATAAGCATCCCAATCAATAAAATTCTGAGCATATAAAGCAAATGCAATCCTTAATTTATGTCCATCTGTAAATGCTTTGCCTGATATAATGGAAGATATTTTGGTGTTGTGTATTTTCAGTTTGCTGAGGTCCGCGTCGAGAAGTTCGTCTTTGGTTTTGTTCGTATGCCATTCTAAAATATTGTAATTAATGTTATCGTGGTCACTCCCATGTATGATCTTAGCTTTCAATAGATCCTTATCGACATCTCGCCAGAAGGGGTCCATGAAACATGGTTCCATCTTCATGAAGATTGTTTTTCCCAACTCCCCAAAAGAAGGATAAAAATGATTCGCTGAGTTAACTACAAGTATGTAATCCGCGTCTTCGAGAGAAGTGGAGTCCCCGACCAGCTTTATAGAGAGACTGGTTCCGTCCTCTTTTTCCTTTGTGAACGTGCAGTTTCCGTCACTTAGCTTGTCCCAAGTCCTACAAAGACCATCACCACTATTCCAATTACATAACGCTTTCACTACGATAAAATCTGCCATTATTTGAATCTTAGTGGTTTAACTTTAGATAGATATAATAACAAATACGATGGTTTCGCTTCATCCTTTTAGTGCGCGTTTTATGAATTTAATGAACCTTTACGATAATGAGAAGGCCCTTGCGCACGATGCGAGGATACACATGTACGAGGAGCTGCTGCTGGCAGCGTCCGACTGCGATATGATTAAAGACCTGGTGATGGGGGATATCCTCGTGTCCCTGCGGGCCTACTGCGATGAGCTGGTAGCGACAAATAACTACTACGTTATCTACAAATTTGAAAACAGCTTCAGTAAGTGGATGCATATCCCCGCGAAGACCGTGTACCACAACCCTCAAAACGTCCACGTCTTCATGACACCGGCAGCTAAAGCGGCCGCCGAGATCATGAGGAAACACCCCCAGGTATACAACCACCGGCCGTTCGAGCACCCTTTCTTTGACGCGATAGAGACGAACGAGTTAGTTAACGGAATCCACTTGCCCAGCCTCTTCGCGTCCGTGTGGTTTTACATGTCTACCCATAAAGAGCGACATTCGCTGATCGAACGCCTCCGAGAAGAAATGAAAGACAGTTCCGATATGTGTCTCTCAGGACATATGGTGAGGCTGGTAAATAGCGTCAAAGGGTACGACGACGCGTTCGATTTTAACTTGGAACAATATGAATACGACAAAGCTAACATCTTCAATCAATTGAACAAGTTACTCGACGTCACTTTGTTGGAAAATCTTTTAAACCGTATGGCAAATATTGTCAATAACGACTCGCTGTTCAAGTACGATGGAATTGATCCTCAGGTAGTAGCAAAAATACTACAAGATTATTCCAAACAAACATGGTCATGGGCAACCAAATTTATATATACGATATAGAATAAAACTATGATGAAATATATCGTTTCAATGGTGGTACTGGTAGGGTCTGAGGTGTTATTACTCTAGCAGCGTATGGCTTTCAGACTTAGAACGGTCCTTGTTAGAACGACGAGATATTTTTTGATAACCAAATTTGGTTATCAAACAAAATGAACCAGTAGAGTAAACACACCCCCCTAAAAATTATTCTTCACTAGAAGATGGCTCCTTAGTTTCCTTCTTTTTGGGTTTAGTTTCCTTTTTAGTTTCCTTTTTCTTTTCCTTCTTCTCCTTCTCCTTGGGGATCTCTTCGGGCTTCTCGGGCTTGGTGAGATGCACGCTGATTTTTGTTTGGACCTTAGGGTAAGTCAGTGGAACGTGGATGGTGTAAATGTCATCTTTGTTTAGAGCGATCTCCTTATCGAGAGTGAAATTGTAGTTTCCGTCTTCTAGGAGTTCAACCTTCTTGATGATGGCAAGAACACCCCCTGTTTGGTTCTTAAGGTCTGAGTTATTGTAATACTCAGGTTTCTTAAGACCTACAGTAGGTGTCTCTGAAATACTGAAAACCCCCGAGATCTCGGAGAAATTAACAACAGAAATCTTCATCTGCTCATCAGCTGAATACCACCTCAGGATCTTTGTTAGGTTATCATCAGGGAGAATAGTCTTCTTATTAGAAGGTTTCTGGAGTTGGTTGACTTTGACGTAATTACAAATAACTTTAGTTACATCAACACGAGAATAAAGCTCACCCTTTCCCCAATTGGCAAATTCGGCCATCTCATCACTGATGATGACTGGTTTGAGAAGACCGCTATTTTGGTTCTGGTTACGGCCCTTGTTAGAACGACGAGGCTTGGCGCACTTGCGTACAATCTCGACTTGTTTGAGAATACTATTCCGAACCTTCTGAGGAATCTGCTCGTTGTCTCGAATGAGAACGTCGAGGTTATGGATCTCTTCTTCAATGTTTCGCTTCTTCATTATTTTACTAAGGTTATCAGTTCTTTAAGCCAATTCTGGTTGAAAAATATATTTAGTAGAATATTCAGAAGATCTTCAATTAGAGGTACTATGCTATTTCATATTGATGAAGTTATTATACGGGAGTGTTTCAGATGGCAATTTGAACGTGCTTTGCCATAAATTTACTTTAGCCCAATGTACTGGATTTCCTGTTTTGAGCAAATATCTTTTATACATGTTTATCAAGTTACTGGCTAAATTTTTGTTATCGAGTCCGTTATACCCTGAATTAATAATTAATAAATGACTTACACTACACTCATTCCAGTCCTTGAACTGGGACATTTACTCAATAAATCTATTTCATAACTTCTAACTAGAAATCGTTATCAAATACAAACCTGCCTTGTTTTTTATCTTCCATGATCCCGGCTTTTTTGTATTCACTTACTCTTTTCTCAAAGAAGTTGGTTTTGCCTTCAAGACTAATCATATTCATGAAATCGAAAGGGTTTGTCGTGTTGAATTCCTTATCGCATCCCAATTCGACGAGGAGCCTGTCCGTCACGAACTCCAGGTACCGCGCCATCAAGCCAGCATTCATTCCAATCAACCGCGCGGGCAAGGACTCGGTAATGAACTCGCGCTCGACATCCAGCGCGCTCAGCAAGATCTTTTTTACCATATCTTTACTTAATTTGTTTTGGATGTGGTTGTTGTAGAGGTTAATGGCGAAGTCGCAGTGTAATCCCTCGTCTCTCGAGATTAACTCGTTTGAAAACGCGAGTCCGGGCATTAGGCCCTTCTTCTTTAGCCAAAATATGGAACAGAATGACCCTGAGAAGAACAGCCCCTCCACGGCAACAAATGCTATCAGTCTCTCGGCGAAAGACGCTTTATCCCTATTGGTCCACATAAGAGCCCAGTCCGCTTTGCGTTTGATTGCGGGGAATGTCTCGATCGCCTTGAATAGGAGTTGCTGTTCCTCTCTGTCTGTTACGTATGTTTCGATGAGGATTCTGTATGTTTCACTGTGGATTGTTTCCATGGCCATCTGAAAACTGTAATAAGCTCTTGCCTCTGGGTACTGGACCTCGCTATAAAAATTATCTACTAAATTTTCATTCACGATGCCATCACTCGCGGCAAAGAAGGCCAGTACATGCTTAATGAAATATCGTTCTTCGTCGTTCAACTTATACCTCCAATCATATAAATCTTGGTCTAAATCAATCTCCTGGGGGGTCCAAAACGCCGCTTTATGCTTTTGATAGAACTCGTCTAAATCTGTGTGTTCCACCGTGAGTACAAATCTGTTACTGTTTTCTGTTAGGATTGGTTCCATTTTGAATACATTTCCTTCTCCATAAGATCTTATGGCGTGAGTTCTAGAGTATAAAACGAATGGAATCTATGGAAGTTGATATTGAGATAACTGACTTATTAAATCGTATTCATGTGTTGGAAAAAATGCTCTTGGAGCTGTTATATGATTACTATAAATTGAAAACGAATTAAATTGAAGTTTTCCTGGGAAAACATATGATAAATAAACCATGCATCAAACAAATAAAACTCATATACTTGCTAAAGAACGTGAGCATATAGGAGATTTGTATGATCACGCTGATCAACTTCTCGATAACCTAGCCGATATCAAGGACGTCTTTGATACATATTTAGCTGCAAAATTGTATAACTGGCGATATAAATGGTTCTGTGAACACTACGAACCGCACGATTGGACCACAGATGATGGCGATCTGTGGTCGTTTGAGGAAATCACGTTTGATAGTATTCCATACAATGTCTGCACGAATTGGGACGTCGTTTTAGATAAATATTTTGAGGCTGATAGACCCATCTACCTCCCAAGTGATAAAATGTACTCAGATATATGTCGATCTAAGATAGATAACGGAGGTATCGTTCCTTTTTACTTCCGGAGTCAGATTGATATTCCTGAACATTTTGAATTAATGTTTACTGATATAACTGCTACCAACGAAGACGGAGAGGCTGTATTGAAAAACAACCTCACCCAATTACAACTAGAAGATTATGAAAAAAATCAAGAAGACTATCTTTAACCCATTCATACCACTGTTGCGCTAGCGACATGAAAAGGGTCTTCCTGTCATATGTTAAACTCGAATATAAATATTCATTACCTAGGTAATGAATTTGAAAGAATATATATGTTATGAACTACATGTTAAGCATACGTCGTCGCAAATAGGGGTTTTAGGGGTTATGGTTACTTTCACCGCGTTCATTGCGCTTTTAGTTCTCAAGTAGTACATCCCTGTTTTGAGTCCTTTCTTCCACGAGTACATGTGCATCTTCGAAACGCGATCTATTTGGGGCGATTCCATGAACATGTTCATGGACTGGGACTGGTCTACGAAGCGGCCTCGATCCGACGCCATGTCGATAACGTCTTTCATGGAGATCTCCCATACTGTTTTGTAGATGTTCTTCAGATCGTCGGGTATGTCTAGCCGTTGGACCGACCCGTTGTCTCTCATCAGCGCCTCTTTCACGTCGTCGTTCCAGAGACCCATGTCTGTGAGATCGTTGAGTAAGTACTTGTTAACGACGATGAATTCTCCTGACAACACCCTTCTCGTGTATAGGTTTGACGTGAAGGGCTCGAAAGAGTCGTTATTCCCCATGATTTGCGCTGTCGACGCGGTTGGCATCAGTGCAATAAGCAGCGAATTCCTGACACCCTCTCTCATGATGTTGCTTCGTAATCCTTCCCAATCCCACCTACTGGGGAGTCCGTTTCGGACTCCCGCGGTATCAGGCCCATCCCATAGATCGAACTGAAACAGACCCCTAGATAACGGAGACCCGTCGAATGTGATGTACGCGCCATCGCGCACCGCCAGATCATGCGACGCGGTGAGAGCCCCGAAGTACATGGTTTCAAAGATTTCCTTGTTGAGGGTTTTCGCGTCATCGGACGCGAACGGTAATCTCAGGAGTGCAAATACGTCGGCGAGCCCCTGAACCCCGAGGCCCACAGGTCTATGACGCATGTTGGAGTAACGAGCCTCGGGTAAAGGATAAAAGTTTTTATCAATCACCATGTTCAAATTATACACTACATGTTTCACAATTTCATATAAGTATTGATGATTAAATTCCCCGTTGATGACGAATTTAGGGAGACATATAGATGCGAGATTACAAACGGCTATTTCGTCTTTGTCTGTGTATTCGCATATCTCTGCGCATAGATTTGAGGACTTTATTGTACCAATATTTTGTTGGTTACTTTTTCGGTTACACGCGTCTTTATACAGCATATAAGGTGTTCCTGTTTCTATTTGAGAGACTATTATTTTCGTCCATAGATCTTGGGCTTTTACAACCTTTTTTACTTTATTACAATCGTTTTCATATTGAGCGTATAGTTCCTCAAATTGATTACCGTGTACTTCGTAGAGCCCTTTACACTCGTTAGGACACATCAACGCCCAAGTACCGTCCTCCTCGACCCGTTTCATGAACAGGTCCGGAATCCAAAGCGCGTAGAAGAGATCCCGGGCCCGGTGCTCTTCGGAGCCTGTGTTTTTCTTGAGGTCGAGGAAATCGTATATATCCGCGTGCCATGGCTCAAGGTACACCGCGAAGGAGCCTTTCCGTCTGCCACCTCCTTGGTCTACATATCTGGCTGTGTTGTTGTACACGCGCAGCATTGGGACGATCCCGTTTGACGTTCCGTTGGTTCCCGCTATGTACGAGCCGGTAGCTCTAATTTTGTGAGCTGCGAGCCCTATTCCCCCCGCGTACTGCGAGATCTTCGCGCAGTCAGCCAGCGTCTTGTAGATCCCCGTGATGCTGTCGTCGCTCATGTCCAGCAGGAAACAGGACGACATCTGCGGGGTCGGAGTCCCTGCGTTGAAGAGCGTCGGGGTCGCGTGCGTGAAGCACTTGTCGCTCATGAGTTCGTAGGTCCTCTTGGCAGAAACAAGGTCGCGGCCGTGTATACCTAAGGAAACACGCATCAGCATATGTTGTGGTCGTTCGGCCACTTTCCCATCAATTTTGAGAAGGTATGATTTTTCAAGTGTTTTAAATCCGAAGTAATCATAATCGTAATCGTTGTTATAATTGACCCACCCGTTTAATAGTTCTTTGTTTTCGTTTACGATATCGAAGACATCGTCACTGATGAGGGGGGCGTGGTTTCCCGTCTGGGGGTTTACGTATTCGAATAGGTCGTAAACCACGTCCGAGAAGGACTCCTTGGTCTCCTTGTGGAGATTTGAGATAGCTATCCTGGCCGCCAGCATCGCGTAGTCTGGGTGGTCGGTCGTCATGGAGGCCGCTGTCTCGGCGGCGAGAATGTCCAGGTTCACGGTTGTAACACCATCGTACAGACCCTCTACCACTTTAATCGCTACTTTAACAGGATCAACTAGGTTATTCAGGCTCCGTTGTCCTTCTATGTCTAGACACAGAGTTACTATTCGGTGGGTTATTTTATCGAGCATTATGCGCTCACATCTTCCATCGCGTTTTATGACTTGCATTGTTCTTTTATTGTCAAAAGCTTTTCTCCAAATCATTTTTAGAGTAACCCAAATTGTTCTTTAAATATATGACTAAAATATTATAGGAAACGATAAGTTGAAAATAGCTTGAAAAATAAAAGGAATAAAGTAAGATACCATTATGACTTTCATCACTGAGACCTCGGCGTATTTTGTTACTGACCAGTGTCTCTTCGGGGCGTACCCGACTCAGCACCAGATCCAACAACTCGAGGATTGGGGAGTAGATATACTCGTTAACCTCACCAAAAACGATGAGAAGAAGATTAAACTGTACAAAACAAAAACAAAGGTTATTCAATTCATTATACCAGACCGTAAAGTACCTGAAGATATTAGAGAATTCTGCGCGCTAGTCATTCACCTCACAGACGCTATCAGAAGGGGGAAGAAACTGTACGTCCACTGTAAGGGCGGCCACGGAAGAGCCGGGTTACTTGTGGCATCTATCCTCTGTTATTTACATCGAATTACACCTAAAGAATCATTCATTAGAACTTCTGAATACCACGCAACCCGACCATTACATTCAACCAAACCCAGAAAAAACGAATTCTGGAAAAACAAAGGATCACCCCAAACAATGGAACAAAAGGAATTTGTAAAATCTATTTTCCAGCCTTACAACATTACAAAAGACTCGCCATTCGTGAAGAACGGGGAATGGAATACAGGAACATACGATTCATTCTTAATGAACACAAATCTTGGCCCCATTGGAGGATGTAATGGTCGAGATTTAGAATATTACAGAGACTCGCTCATAGAGGGAATGGTCTTTTTCTGATTTTTCCAAGTCTGAAATTTAAATACACAATTAATAACCAACATGAACACCCTCCAATTGCCCTCTAGTCTGTTCCGCTATGCCTCCGCAATACTATTCTATCTATTCTATAAAAAATTTATAACCCCTCGGGGTTATAAATACAAATAAATATATCTTTTTACCATCTTCTCTTTTTATTTTGGATATGTGCTTTTATTTCCTTTATATCAAGCTCAACGGATGCGGTTTTTTCGTTTAGATGTGCCATCTGTTGTTCGAACGCCGAGAGTCGTCTATTCAGTTCGTTGCAGTCTTTGTTTAGTTGCGATAAATTGTTTTCACATAATCGTTCGCATCGGTCCTGGCATGTTTTCCGTAATTCTACGATTTCATCATCATGAATGCGCGTCTGGCCTTCGATGATGTCCACGTTCTCCAGCTTCATCTTCGACGCCTTATCTTCAATCCATTTGATATCCGCCTGAGGAACTTCTTTCCAATCGACTAAATTAAACACCTTCAAAATACGATTTTGATCAAGATCTTCTTCCATTTTCTTCACTAAAATCATTTCCTACGAATGTCCAAAACATCCGTGGTTTCATCTTCTAAAGTTCTAATATCTCTAATGTTCAACCCTATCCATTGGTCTTGTGAGCATATAAGTTTTTTATGAAACGCTGTGATGACCGTTTGTAGGGTATCCATTGCGAGTGCGTTTATCTTTTCTTTATTGGTTAAATCGCTGCTTTTTACGAAAACGAGTTTATACACATCCATAGTTTTTAGGGGATTTAGAGAGGATTGCCAGGTATTGGTTAACCCTAGTACATGTTTAGGGTCTTCATGTTCCTTTCTAAATTCTTGAGGGAGCTCGTCGTTCACTACATCTATGTCTATCACAGATCGTTTGTCTAGAATAGCTTGGGGTAGTTTGAAGACGTTTTCATCATATTGTTTTTGATATTTTTTACATATTGTGTCTATAGTTATCTCTCCGTTTTCGCCATTGATTGTTGTTCTCATATTAGGGAACCCTTTGAACGATCGTTCTGATAAGACGCAGTCGGATACACCAACCGAGGCCGTGATGGAATCAGGGATATAGTACCGTTTGGACGTTCTCTGTACATGACTGACGTTGGCTTGTTTGTGTTTATTGGGAAGACATGACGAATCGCAAGGTGTATTTTCTAAAATCTCAACCCCCTGCCCACTCTTGGTGCATTCCTTAGACATTTCGTTTGTTACATAAAGATGAGCTACTCGATATGCCTCTAAAGAAATAGGTAGTTTCATACGAAATTCTATTAGTAACATTCTGTTTTTTTAAAGAAGAGATAAATTTAGTGGTTGTTACGATGTGAAGAAGTTGTTTGTGAATTTCTTGGATTAGATAAAATGGGAGATAATGTATTTGCCTTAGTGAAAAAGAAAGGAGCCCAAAAGAAGCCTCGTGGTAAAGCCGCGCAGGTCGCCAAACGGAGAGCCGCCGCCGCTGAGGCAGCGGGCCCTCAAAGAGTTCCTGATAAACAAAACCCTTTCCGCCCCTTCAAAAACTTTGAACAGGAAGAAATGGTTGAACAGATTGATCAATTTGTTCAACGAGCAGGTTGGACCCAAGACCGACAAGTACCTGATCATAATTTAGATCGGAGTATGGTAAAAATGTTCAATCTCCTCAAAACTGGTATTCCTTTTCCGTTCGTGAAAACATTTTTTGTAGATTTTGATGAAAGTGACTCATATAATATCATTCGATATTTTGATGAATTTAGAGAAAGACCTAACGTGAGGATCAGGATTGAGAACATGAAAGAAATAATAAGACAACGCAAAGCACAGCCTTTAAATATTCCTAAGGATGTATTAGTAACAGGAGGTGTTATTCCAGAAAGTGCAGGACGCAAGTACGAGGGTATTAAATTAAGAGAGAGAGCTGTATCGCCTACAGAAAGACCTAAAACAATGTTCGGACCCGATGAAATCCTTTCTCAATGCGAACGAGAGTATAGACGAGCTCCGTGGATGTTCCCCTTTTCGGACCAGGTAATAAGAGGCTTCGCACTCAAAACAGTGGATCCAGAATTCACGATCCCTCAAGAAATAAAAGACGATTGGTTTAAAGTAAATATGAAATGGTATAGAATGGCTTGTAAAGGCGAACGCGTCTTTAGACAGGATGCCGTGGCGTATGTGACGATCAATAACGATTTGATCGTAGAAACCCGGGACATGTTTGATGCCTCGTTGAAGGAATGGATTCGGGAATTTACACCTCTCGACATAAACGGATACGATGTGGCAAAACGGATGATCATGAGTAACGAGATTCTCAAAACCACGCTCAGTGATTCCGAGCTAGACAGATTCGCAACGGCTGTCCTTGCGTCGTTTGGCCCAATCCAAACAAACTACGATCTCGCGAGGAAGACATCATATGTACTTGTCTTTCTTACTAAACTGTTGGACGAGCCTCAGAGTTATCATGAACGGATCAAAATGAGGGGGTACACCCCTGACGTGCTTATTAATTTGGATAGATACTTATTACTTCCTGAAATATTCAGAAACCCCAACGTGGAAAAGACGCCTTTCGAAAACAAAATAAAGAGGGCCAGACGCGTGATAGAGAACAGATATTACGAATTTATCAAACAAGCAGACCCGGCAGTGCGCAGGCACACGCGTCCAAGAAGGGTAGAAGCACCCATGAGAGGAGGTACCGCAGCTGGCGTAGCTGGCCCGCAAATAGCTCTTCCCGCCTTATTGCCTACGTCCGTGTCTGAAGTGAGAGAAAGAAGATCCAACAAGGAGCTCGCGCCAGGGCTCTTCCAGAAACTAAGAGAACGTATAGGCCAACTTACCCCGATTTATTGCAACAAGTGCGACGCCGAGGTGTTCGTCCCAGCATACACAACTCCTAGAGGAACTCAGAGGTTGAAATTCTGTAGCAAGGAGTGTTTTGACAGATATGATATTTAGACAAAAGCTGATTATTGGATAAAGCTATCATTTGTATAACAAAATGGAATGCCAAATATGCTATTATAAATACACATCAAAATTAAGGAGGAAATTTACATGTTATGAATGTTCCAACAGTGTATGCACGGTTTGTATTTTTAAACATATGGTGAATAACATTGACGATATGAAGTGTTTTTTCTGTGAAACAGACATCAACGTCGTGGAGCTGAGAGATTACCTCTCTGTAACAAAATATAACCAACTTGCAAATAAAGAGGTTGATTATTGTTTTAAAAAAGAAATATCGTTGTTGGACCAAACCAGACGTGTTCTGGACGAGGAACAGCGCTTAATTGAAATGGAAATCGTGATAAACTGGATGCGTCGGGATGGGCTATCAGACGCGGTTATCCAACAAACTTTAAACGATATGGGATACATGGAAAACAAAAACCCCCGCACAAAATTGCACCGTATCCGTTCGTGTCCTACATGTAACGATCTTCTTCGCGAAACAGAAGAAGATTATACTTGCGAAAAATGTAAAATACATATTTGTGGGGTTTGTGTAACCGAAAAAAAGACAAACCATGTCTGTGAGGAAGCCGTACTAGACACCCTCAGACATATACAGGTCAATTGCATCGAGTGTCCTAAATGTAAAATTTTAATAAATAAAGAAGAGGGTGGATGTGATCAAATGTTTTGCGTAGAGTGCAAGACAACATTTTCATGGCGAACAGGTCGTATAGTTAATAAAGGAGAAGCCCACCACAATCCTCATTTCTATGAATGGAAGAGGCAGCAACTCCCAATTACCGAACGAAATCAATTGGATAACCCATGTGAAGGATATTTTTTAATGAAGTGTGAAAAACTTAACGACACTGCGATCATTCCTGAAACATTGGCAACTACTACACTGAGAGGGTCGAAGGGGACTCTCGTGATTGATAAAGGAGTGTATCTAAGATTCGTCCAAGGGATGCTGATGCACTCGATTGAGACGATCCTCAACATCCGCGAACGAGACGAGTATATACGCCAGCAGTTCAGGACGAGGTACCTAACCAAACGCATCTCGTTCTCGAAATGGAAACGAAGGTTCAAGCAGCACATTAACACCCTGCGCAGAAACTCGGAAACAAAAACACTACTACTAACATGCCTCGATGGCTTGTATCACATCGTCCTCTCGGAAAATGCAAACACATGTATGGTAGATAACCTTTTCAAATTTATTACTACTAGTTTAAAAGATGTTCAAGAAAAATATGGAAGAACCATAAACTACATCATAAGCACAGACCAGGTGGTGTTACCTTATATGCGAAATTAAAAAAAATGAATTATGACCCACTGCCTCGAATAAAAAAGATAAGTAATCATGAACAGACCCATAATTTGTTGTGTTGATGGGAACATTGGTGCTGGGAAAAGCACCATACTGAACACCCTCAAGGAAAACGGTTACCCAGTTTTTGAAGAAGATCTAAGCAATTGGGGCATGCTTCTGGACAAGTTCTACCAAGATCCTAAGAGATGGATGTGTACGCTCCAAATTAAGATCCTCCAGTCGATGCGCCAGCAATATGATCGCATGTGTGCACACGAAGGACCTGAATATGTATTTGTAGAGCGGTCTCCTCTCTCGTCCATGATCTTCGTAGACAACGGCGTTCAGAACGGATTCCTAGATACCGACGAACTGGCACTCATCAAAGAAATTTTCAACCATCTCTCATGGAAACCTGATATCAGTTTTTATCTGAACACAGACGTGGATACATGTTTTCGACGCATGAAGGAACGAAACCGTGAATGTGAAAAAACCGTCGATAAGAAATATCTACAGTTTCTCCACGACGGGTATATGAAGACGTATGAAGAAGGCATTGGTGCTCATATAGTTGACGGGATTCCGCCCGTCGCAGAGGTTGTCAGACAAATCTTAGATAAACTGAGTAAAGTGATTTAAAAGAAAGAAACAAAACAAAGTAAAGATGGATAAACAACAAGGATCTGGTAACGGTAACACGAAGCCTGTGCAATCATCACAGGTGTCGTCAACGACGACACCTTCTCAGGACAAACATCCTATCCTCATAGCGGCCCTAAACGGGAAACGTAAATAAAATCACATTTATTACCTACGGGTAATAAATTCAACAATATGTCCTCAACCCCTGTTTCCTAAATAAATCACTCAAATTGAAGTTGTTAAGATACACGTAGTTAGTGCACGCGGTGATACCGCTCGTTGGGAACGGTACAACAGATATCTGGTCTGCGTCTTCGAACACGACCGTGTTGGTAGGGATATCTTCAATAGGAGCCCCTCCGAAATAGACAGGGAAGGACTTCAACGAGTCCTCTAAGGTGAACCCAAATCGAAGCCATTTCTCTTTACTCGCCTCTAGGTTTGAATGTATAATAAGAGACTTGTTGGGGTCGTTCCCTGTGTTAAGGATGAGATTCCCGTTTTGGATGTAAAAGATCTGGAAATCATTAGGGTTGGACCCTTTCAAGAGGAGGAGGATCCCGTCTCTGACACCGTCTTTTGGGAACTTGATGGCGAGTGACAGTTCATCTTTCTGATTTGCTGTGAACAAGGGGCTCGGGATTTGTAGTGTCGTTACGCCGTCGAGGTACGCGATGTTGCCGTTGATGGCATTCCACCACACTAATGATAACAACGTGAGAATAATCACGATAACAACTATTTTCCACATTTTATCATAGGATGAAATAAATTTGGATAGGATTCACGGGGATCGTACAGTTGCCTACATATTACGCGAGTTTCTCCTCTTCTTCGTATATAAGCGTAGTCGGAAACATTTTAATGATTCCTCTTTCGGTGTACATGATTCTATTGAAGCAGTGTTTGTATTGGTCTTCCGTCATGTACCCCCCGTAGTCGGCGAGCAGGCGTTTATCGGGGGCCGGCGATATGGATACGGGCGAGATGGCGCCGTTCATATCGCACACCATGTGGCCCAGAAGCCCATGGCTGTGTTTGTACATGACGTCTGTTCGCTCCTTTTCGTTTATGTACGCCTTCACGCAATTGAAGGAGCAGAACGCGCCGTCGGTGGAATACACTTTTGAGTCGTCATGAAAAGACACGTTTATAGGGCAGCCTATCGGTTCCGTGTCTATGGGGAGGGTACACCACCAGCATTTATATAGTTTACCTTTTTTGAGGTTAATATTTGATGATATATATTGGATGAGTTTTTTTGTTTCCATATCTAGTACTTTATCCTTGTTTGGTGTATCAAGGGTAGTTACTTTGCGTTGTTTATTGGCCATGTTTTACTATATCGATTTACGGTTAAATTCAATTTATCTCTATCTCAAAATATTCTATCATCTCTATAAAAATGAATCAAGTAGTGTTGACAACTGTAATGATTGCACTTTTGGGAGCAGCAGTCTATATGGCTTCTACATGTGGTGATGAAACAAAAGAAGGATTTTGGATGATCCCCAATAGACAGGTTAAGGTAGAAAAAATGTTCAAAGACCCTACCACTCAAGATTTCTTTCAAGTCCCAAACTTCCAAGGCATCCTAAGCCCTAGGTTCTCTAATGTTAACTATGGAGCTGATTTGAGGACGAAATTCCCGAATTATAACAGAATGGGTGTTCCTCAAGACCCTCTCCAGGAGAACGCCAACCCGCCCGACCCGCTCAACTACGCGATCGCCGAGGGCATTCCTGGGCAGGGCTTCAATAAGATGGCAGGCCCGGCTTCTGCGTACAAGGCCGCCTTTGGGACTGCCGGGCACTGCGCGAACAAAAGCGTCGGGATTCGCCCACCTCCCGTAGTGGAAGGCTACAGCAACAGAGCCAACCCCCAATACGGATGGCAGGAAAACAAGTACGTAGGAACACCCAAAATCCCTCTAGACCCACACAACCCTTATTCAGCCGCGTATGCGAACGGGGACTACAACAAGGTCGTCAATATGGCAGTAGGCGCAGGTTCAGATGGATGGCCGACTAACACAGTGGCCGAACTGGACCAAGCCTCTTTCATGACCCAAGACGGTGAAATGAAACAGCCCATCATCTATGACAGGTACATGTACGCTAATAGGAACTCCAGACTGCGCGGACAAGGAGACCCCATCAGAGGAGATCTGCCTATTGTCCCGATCAGCGGAAACTGGTTCGTGCCTTCGGCGGCGGCAGGAAATAATGTCCAACAAACATTACAACAAGGAGCTATGAACGTCATGGGTGGAATAAACAACGAAACTAACAACGCCCTCGCCAACCTTATATATAATGGATCAGGAGGAACAGATACAACCATTGGAGGTGTTGATATGGCCAAGACCAATATGAGCCATCAAGTCTACGGAGCTGCAGCTGCGGCCCAAGGAGATGTATTGACTACCTCTTTCCCATAAAAACATCATTTATTACCTCAAGGGGTGATAAATTTCATTAGTATGTTTTATACTTTATACAAGTATTTATCGCAGTCGCACGTTGTCTGGTACCTGGGGTAGTAGACCCTCGACTGCCAGTGGGTGTTTGGGTACCGGCACATTGAGAAGTTCTTGGTCATACATGACAAGTCCTGGTAACAAAGGGGGTTAGGGGGTTTATTAACCTTATCCGCGCATGTACGTGGAGATACATAACCAATTTTATAATAATCGGTTTTTGGAGTCACTGTGACAGACATTTTAGGTTATTAGGTTTTTAATTGTTTTTTATATGTTGGTTGTGTGTACACGAGTCCCCATTTCTCAAACATGTCAATATCTCTTTTGTATATGTTCTCGACGTCTTCCTGTATTTGGTTGTCGTAGAAATACTGATAACGAGGCACATCCAGTAGCAAACTGTCGTCTCCTACAAATTTAAAACATATTGGGTCGTAACTTGAGGTATGAGGTCCTTGGAGAATATCTTTCTTATTTATACCCGTTACCCCGAAGAGGGAGTTAATGAGCGTGTAATCTATGTTTTCGATATCGTAGACATGGGTGGGTTCGAGGTGTTTGTCTCCGGGTTTGTCTGAATCGTACTGTTCGCTCAATTGCGGGCAGAAATGATGATAGTCGATTAGTTGCGGGTCAATTTTGAGGAAGTTTCTAAAGCAATATTTGATATTGTAAAACTTCCTAAATCGGTCCAGATACGCAGACACAACGCGTTTGTATGGATTGCGCACAAAGAAGATCACGGTATAGTCGCTCACGTCCTTCGGCAACTGGGTGTGGTAGAGCTCTTCTTGGTGTACATTTCCATCTCCGATATCTTCACATGTAAGCATAAAAAAAATATTTTTTTATATGAGTACATCCAGCTTTCGCAGACCACCCGAAAATAACTTTACATTTCGAGTCAATAATAAAATACATTTTATATTTTACGTGTTAATCTTTATCTTTAGGTCTGAAAAATGGCGTTTAGTTATTCGGGAATCGTTAACTACGGGAAGGTTACCCTCCCTTCCGTTGAGTCGTGGGGTACAAATATGAACATTTTGAAGGATCCTCCCAGGTCTGTGCACACGCGCAAGATCGACAGAGTCGGGGAGACATCCGCCATCACAAGCGCCGTTGACGAGAGCGGAGACAGGTTTTGCGAGGCCATCAACTACTACGCGAGAGGCCAAAACCCTATGGTGTCTGTGTCGTACGGCCAAGGACAGCAGAAGAGCGCTCTCACAAGCAACGGCGAGGCGTTCTTGCCATACAGGGTTGTCAGAGATGGGGCGTTCAGGCCCCCTATTTGGAGACAAGAAGACCTATTACCTCTTTCTAGACTTCCCAGGATTTGGACAGAAGTTAGTACACAGCCATATAAACCTATCTTTACAAAGAGGATTAGGAACTGCGGGACAGCAGAGGACACACGAGAAGTCAAGAACCATACACTTCAAGTATCGTGCGTCTCGAGCAAAACAGTTGCCGCTTATCCTACTATGAACCAACCAGATATGAAACCAGGAATTGTAAGAGATCCCCTAGCACCTGGGCAGGTCGGTGCCCCCAGGTCATCTGTTGGCGCTAACAGGTCCGAGATCTCCCAGAGGCTTAACCGAGAGCCTTTGCTTCTAGCTCCGACACGCCCGGCAGCGTCTGGGACCACTAATCCTGTTTCTATCAAGGAGACCCCGATCGTGTTCAATAACGTGCAACTCTCCCAAAACCACCCCACCGCGAGCGCCGTAACCAATTTTGCGGCACCATCGCTATCTGGGTATAATCCTCAGAGCACCCAAGTATATTCTCGCCTGCCCCCGAGATCCCAGCGGGGCGGCTTCCACGGGTACCAAGGGATCCCGAGTGTAAACATGAACCACCCTACAAAAATTCTTTTGAAAGTGAGATAACAAAGGACGATAATATGAATAATAAGGTTAAAGATAAAGACAATAAAATAAATATGATTGATTGTAAATGTTGTAAACTTCTTTCTTGGGATTATTTAACCCCTGAAAAGAGATATTACGTTGACAAAAGCAAAGATCCCAGAAAAGCTGGAGGGATCTTGATCTACAAGGGACGTGTATTGCTCGTGCAGTCCAGGGGAAACAAATGGGGATTTCCTAAAGGCGGGTTTGAGGGAAGAGAGGATGCCAGGAAATGCGCGATTCGAGAAGTACTAGAGGAAACATCTTTCAATATATCTATATCTAAAGAAGATATGAAAGTAAAATACAATGATACATCATTTTTTATCAAACACCTCACTACTCAACCACCAGAAGTCGACGAGGCGTTTCTCAAAACACCAGGAAACGATTGCACAGGAATAGGATGGGTCAGGCTCACATGCCTCAGGAAAATGGTTAACAAAGCAACAAACAAAGCAACAAACAAAGCAACAAACACAGCAAAAGATGACGATTTAACCAATAAATTGGAATCTTTAGAAATCGGTGATGAAATGATGTTCAACTCAGGTATAAGAAAATTTGTATCTGAGTATCTGAAAAAGAAGTAATTCCATAACCACTGGTTATGGAATGTTGATGTATTATGTTATATCATTGGTACAAGCTCGAAGAGCGCGTTTATCTGTAGATCGTGGTTCGGTTCAGATGGGGGTAAGTTATCCGTCAGTGTTGTTTGGAACGTTTCGCCCGTGCTCCCAAGGGTCACTCTGAATTTAACATTAGCGTCGAGTCGGAAACGGACGGTCTGCGTCATGTCGTCGCCCTCCAACACAACGAACTCCTGCTCTTCGGGGTTGTTGATATCCTTCACACTCGCCCTGAACATGGGCCTGACCGCGTGCGGGTTGTTTGAAAAAATATTTAAAGTGTTTGTGCTTGAAGGGTCTATATTGGTTAATTCCACATAGAAATATGCTTGAAACGCCGTTTTGCCTCCATTGCCTATGGATAGGATTTTATTAGGAAGTATGAGCCTATTGAGTCTGATGTTGAAAACTGGAATTTCTTGGCTTAAATTAAGGCGCCATGTGAGAGGGTTTGCGTTCTCGTACCCGAACTGCATGAGTTCGAAATCCAAACCCGCCGTAGAAGCAGTGAATGGAGGAAACACCGTCGCTGTTTGAGTGGCGCCATCGTAGCCAACCACTCGCCTGACTTCTCCTTCTGGGGCAGTGACGGTGTTGTTGTAAAGCGTCTGCGGGATCCTCAGGAACCAGCTCTGGTATATATTGTTAACGTTGACGCTCGAGACCCCCGTGAGGACGACTTGGTCAGTCGTTGACGCTCCTCCGGCCGTGAAGAGGAAGTTTGGAGCGCTATCGCGTATGGAGTAGTTGTGGAAGCGCTGCCATAAGAACACCGGGTCTCCCCCGACACTGAGTATGCCTGTCTGGCTGTCGTATGCGCCTACAGGGCGCCATTCATCAAGTGTTTCGTTGTATATGATTTTGTTAACATAATCCTGTCTATTGTCTGACCCCGCGGGGACAAAAAGGTACAGAGCGGTTGGGTCTGATACATCACTGGGGTCTACGATAAAGAAGAAATCCCCGAAATTGAATTGGAAATTATCGTCGCTAAGCGTGACTTGGGCTCGGCCGTTACCCAAGTAAATATATTCGAGGATTCTGGCAAACTGATCCGGTTGTGATGAGTTTCTGAAGATTGCGTGCTTGTAGTAGTTATACCGTTGCTGCAGAACGGACGGCGCTGTTTGCCTGAACTCTATTACGTTTTTAGAATTCGCATAACCAAGACCAGTGTTTAGGATCTGACCTTCCACGTTCTCGTTACCGAGCGTGTTCACATCAAAGTACCCCCCGGTCCACTCAGTTACAGGACACGAAACACAGACAGGATCGTCGGCTTGCTGCCCCTGCTTACGCCCAGATTGAGAAAGAAACACTTCGAAATCCCCCGGCTCTGGCCACCGAGTTCTGTTCCGGAACGTTGAATCAATTTCAAGATAACTTGCCATTTTAGTCAGAAAAGAACATTTATATGGTTTATGATGAAAATTGTTGAGTGTAAAATGAGGCATCAAGACGAACTTATTGGGGACCTCACGAGTCTGTTACGCGACGCACTCGCGACAAAATTAAACATGGCCGAGATGGAGACGCTGTTAGATGGAGTGGGCGATGTCGTATCCAGGTACAATGTAAATTATAATGAAGAAGTTAAAGATACAATCGGATACATCGACCATAAATGCAGAGACATTGAAAGGTCTCTAAACAACATCAATAAACACAGAAATAGACATTTATGGTCAGTTGGAATGAGAACTAATTCACATCCAGGGCGTTCTATTCCAAGAGCATCTCGCCTTGCACCACGAAATCCTTGGTTTGATAGCTATTTTAGTTGAAATTTATAAGTAGAAAATGATAAAATAAGTTAATCATGAAGAAACTATCTACGCAGTTTGTGTTGAATCATATAGATGAACAATTTATGATTGGAATTAACGCTATATATTGGATGAGTACCATCCAATCATCTATGAGTAATGTATTGGAGGAAAACGAATATCCGACATATTCCGAGCTTTTCTACAGAATGTATGGTAAATTCTCCCCAATGTCACCTGAACTGGCTCTACGCGATATCGCGCAGGAGAAAACAAGTACAACCACTCTAGATCAAATAATATCATGGGAGGAGTTCGTCATGGACGTGATCGGCTTCTTCCGACACAGTAACGCCTCTCAGGAAATCAGAAAACTTATAAAAGAGAAATTCTTTGACCACTACGATTATATTGCAGATGTAAATGATCACAACAGGGAAATGACAGCTAAAAAGATATTCAATGAGTTTAACGATAATAAGATGCTCGTGTTCTTCGAATTCAAAGAACTCCTTTTGAGCTGGGACAGCAGAGAAGTAACAGAAGTAACAGAAGCTTACATGAGCACAGACGATGAGGTGGTGCAGGAGATGGAATTAGATAACTAGTTAAATTGTTTTTATTAATAAAAACAACCATGAATTTCTTCCGTTTACTGAAAGACATACTGGGGGCCTGTTATCCAAAACATGTTTTTGAATTTGAAGACGCATACCAAGACGATTTTTGCTGTTTCTATAGCAAAGATCTGGACCTAATCTCAGTAATTTCAGATGATGATTTCCTTCTATAACCCATGGGTTATAGAATTTGAGTAATGAAACGTTACAACACACATAATGATGTTGAGTCAGGTGAATTGCACAAGGCATTACCCCAAGCACCATTTGCCAGACTTGCTAAATTTGATGGTGATAAAGTTCCACCTGGCGATGCCAAACTTGAGTAATCAAACTTTACTGGACGCCCGGAGAACCCTTTCCCACACGCAACCTGGGCTAGCTCAGAATTGGAGACACCTTGACACGCCGATTGAAGGTATGGGTTTGAAGAATACATGTATGGGCCTCCAACACATCGTTTAGATACACATGGCGAGAATAACTGAGTGTTATAACCGCCTCCCAGTTTAGCGTAAGGGAATCCGTTTTGGACATACCCTTCAGAAGTTAACATTTGATATAGCCAAATCCCTCCTACGAGGATGATGACGACTACGATAAACATCCAGATTCCGTTATCCATTTTTCTTAATTAAGATTTTACTTATTAGATAATTTTATCAGTCATTTCGTTATAATGATTTGAATGTAAGCACATGACTGTATAATAACTTTGATGAGGCCTTGGTATGTGAAGTAGAGACGTTTCTTATGACCTCTTTCTATTTGTAAATGCCCCTCAATTGGAGGGGCATTTACAAATAGAATTTCATAGTCGTCTATGTGTTTCCATCTGAAACACACGCGCCACATCCTTTCCCTTAAACCTAATCTTATCCTCATGACGCTCTCCACGCACCTCAACCTCATACACATTTCCGTCGTCGTCCGTAAATTTCTCTTCTTCTCTCAATTCCAGGATATCGGGGGCGTCTCTAGGTTCATCAGGACTAACTGGAACAGGATTGTCTAGGTTATTGTTAATTTTCGTAACCCTTGGGTTATGAAATCAAACGTTTTCTATTGTGTTTACTTCTATATGTAACTGCCCCGACGGGGTCGGGGCATTTACAAATAGAATTTCGTAATCTATACCACTAATATAACTATTTGTTTTTTGAATTTCTAACATATGCATATATCTATATATATTAAAGAGAAATGGGTATCAAACATTTTTTCAGTTGGTTCAGGAAACACGACATCCTCAAGAAGAGTATAGGCAAATGCCCGGCAAGTATCGATCATTTGCTGATTGATATGAACGGGGTGATTCACGAGGCTGCTCAGAACGTGTATAAATACGGCAAATATGCCCCAAAGAAGCCCACGATCTTGCTTCCTACCCGCCGCGTCAAGAGCGGCAGGCCCGGGTCGCGGGCTACCTCCATCGCGCGTCCCCGTCCCCCCGTGCAAGATCTGTACAAGTGCATTAAGGCGGAAGTGAATAGATTGGTTAGCATAGCAAACCCCACCAAAACGGTATATTTGGCTATCGATGGCGTCGCCCCCAAGTCTAAACAGAACCAGCAACGCCAGCGCCGATTTAGGGCTGCTAAAGAGCGAGAAGGTAAAGACGTTGGGGCTTTCGATTCAACGTGTATAACGGCGGGAACCGATTTCATGTGGGAGATGTCTCAGAATTTATTCCCTACTGATTGGTTATCGGTTGCCGTGGAAGTGATTGTTTCGGATGATTCTATCCCCGGAGAAGGCGAACATAAACTTATCGATTGGATTAGAAAGTCTGACGACGTTGCGGGTACGTATTGCGTGGCCGGGATGGACGCCGATCTTATTTTGCTGTGTGCGCTTTTGGATAAGCACCATGTCTACATTATGCGCGAGACCGAGAAACGGGATTACGATTTCATTGACGTCAACAGAGTTCGCCAGGATTTGCCTGTCCGCGCAGACGACTTGGTCGTGTGGAGTTGTTTCATAGGAAATGATTTTCTGCCTCCAATCCCATCATTGGAGATAAAGGAGAGTGAACCTCAAGATGGTGCTTTGGATTTCTTTTTCAAAGAGTGTAAAACCCATTTGGTGAGTAGGAAGACGGGGTTTCTTAACATCCGAGAAATAACTCGACTGCTGGCGTTGGTGGAAAAGAGGGAACAGGGAATCATGGAGGCTAGACATAAAGACGAGGGAGAGGATGTGGACGAATACACACGGCGCTTTCCGAATCCAATGTGGGATGGAGATATTGTTTCATATAGAAAGTCGTATCACGAAAAGAAGCTCGACGGGACTAACAAGAACCGCCTGGTTTATGCATTCATGAAAACCGTTCATTGGGTGTATCTGTATTACGCTAGGGGTATCAAGTCGTGGGATTGGTTTTATCCATACAACTACACCCTTCACGCCGATGATATCGTGCAGTATATGCCCCAAATCACATCGTTTGGGTTTGGGAAAAGAACTCAACCATCACACCCTCATGAACAGCTCTTGAGGGTTATCCCACCTTTGAGCAAATATCTCATTCCTTCTTATCTCACCGAAGAGATGGATAGGTTATCTCGAGAAGCAACGACTTTTAAAATAGACCGGGCGGGAAAACGACAGGAGTGGGAAGCTATTACCATAGTAGACTTTGTAATTCCTAAAATTAATCATTTTAGAAACTAAGAAATACAACTAAGAAATTTACTAAATCTATAACCTTTCGAGGTTACAGATTATACACCTCCATAGCATCAGAACATAAATTCTATGGTTGAAATTACTTAAAGAAATATTTTGAGTTAAAAGAAACCAAGTCCTTAGAAAAGTTGAAATATCACTTCTAAAAATTATGGAAGTAAAAGTAATGACTACAAATATGTATTGCAATAATACTTTCGCTGCTACTACCGGTACCGTTGAGAACATTTTCTCAAACGGGAGGGAGGAGGAGGAGTACGAGGAAGATATTCCTATGTACGAAGAAAAAGAAAACGAGGACGCTTTCAGTGACATCGATTACGATTCTGATGATTGCGCTGCGCGCCTCAACAAAAGGAGGTATGACGACGAGGATTCCGAGGATGAGATCTGGGAAGACGAGGAGGAAGACGAGGAGATCTCGAATGCGATCCGGCTGAAGTTGCTTCGCGAGAAGAGCAAGAAGCAACTTGAGGGGCTTACGGTTCTTGACGGTAAGCTGAATTGGCTTGAGAAGGTTCCTGTCACGGAGTCTGACATCGACAATGACGACTACCCGGTTCTGGGGGCGATTGTCAAGCCCGCCCCTGGAAAGACATCGGCTCAGCATTCCTGCAACCGCCATGAGTCGCCGCCCAACTTTGTGCCAGCGACTTACATCAAGGTGAGTGTCGGAAACAGGACTTTCATCGAGTTCCAATCCGTCATCTGCAAGGCGATCAAGGAAGGGAAGCCTTGCATGTATGGAGACAGGTGCAGCTACTCCCATGACGTCGTCGCGCCTAAGATCGAGTACCCGAACAGGCTTTGCAACTTCATCAGGAATGGGGAAAGGTGCAGGTTCGCGAAGTGCAAGTTCTCACACGATCTTGTTGCGTTCAAGAACAGGACAAGGGCGCCAACTGGGGACAACGGGGACAACAAGAACGAAAAGAGGTCCAAGCCTATGTGCAGAAACGGGCTCAACTGCGAGAACCGCAAATGCACCTTCGTTCACCCAGCTGGGAGCAAGAAGTCTTCTGAGCGGAAACAGCAACCAGATGGTTTCACCGTGATGACACCCAGAACCACTCACAAATCCCCATCTCAGATCGTCAGGAGGACTCCTAACTCGTCTCCCCGCGCTGCTCCTCTCGATCTTGTCGATATGAAGTTCCTTCTTTGCAAGAACGTATTCGAAGTGAAGAACGGCTCCATTAACAAGATCGGGACTTGCAAGTTCGGAGAGGGATGCAGGTATGCCCACGACTGGACAGAGGTCAGGGACAAGATCAACAACAACTTGGCCGACTTCAAGTGCTCGTTCCAAGAGCGTCACGGTAATTGCAAGGGAATCTGCATCGAGTTCATCGAGAAGAAGAACGACGCAGGAAAGGTCTTGAAGACGAGGCGCTACAAAAATGCACCTCGCCGGTGTGGGAAGATCCACGAGAAGGAGCGTGTGAAGGATTTCATTATCCGCACACAGGCATAGGTAAGTAACCAAACCATATTTGGTTTGGACTCTTTAAAAACTATTTTTCTCTCAGTATTTTTTAAAAACTATTTTTCTCTCAGTATTTCGGTACTGGGCGGCACCACTAACCCCAAAAAACAAAAAAATCTCATCACAAAAAATGTGCCGAGATCAATCAAACAGTAGTTAAAAAAATTGAAATTTAACAATAACAGTTCATAGAAATAAATAAAGATGGGTATCAAAGGACTTCGAGACTTACTTAAAAAGCAACTCACCTCATATGAGGAAAGAGTTCCTATGAAAGATTTTGAAAATAAGAAGGTAGTTGTAGACGCATCTCTTTTTATTTGTATGTATAAAGCAGCTAGGAAAGAGATGTATGAGGAGGCTTTTATGGCACTTTTCACAGCATTACTAGAAAACAACATTCATCCGATATTTGTTTTTGACGGACATTCTCCCAAAGAGAAGAGTAATGAGAAGAAGAAAAGAGCTGAAAGGAAAGAAGCATCCATTGCACGAGTACACAAACTTGATCTTGATTTAGCTCAATACAAAGAAACTAGGGAAATAAGCAAAGATCTTGAGGATATTAATAACAAAGTCAAGTTGACATCGATGGCGGCAAGGCTCTCAGATTTCTCTTTCTCAAAAGTGAAAACGTACGTTAATAAACTTAGAGATAATATTTTACACATCACCGACACTGATTTCAAGAACGTGCAAGAACTTCTCAACATCTTTGGAATCCCCTTCATCACAGCAAAGGGAGAAGCAGAGATTCTGTGTGCAGAATTAGTCAAACATGGCGTAGCAGACGCAGTCATGACGAAAGACACCGATGTATTAGCGTGCTGCGTTCCCATCATGATATGCGATGTTGACCTAGGCGCCAAAGAATTTACTCAAATCAAAATACAAACAATTCTCGACCAGTTTGAGTTGACAGAAGCCAGTTTTTTGGATTTGTGTATCATGTGCGGAACCGACTTCAATAACAACATGGCCAGGGTAGGACCCATGCGATCGCTCAATTACATCAAAAAACACAATTCCATCGAAGCGGTTGGGCAAAACGAACCTAAACTGGATATAACAGTGTTGGCACACGAAAAGACAAGAGATCTTTTCAGATGCAATGAAGTCCCAGAAACAGTAGAACCATGCACGGCCCCCGATTTCAAAAAGATTGAAACAAGGATCCAAGATAAACACCTCAAAATATCTATCACAACCATCAAACGAAGACTAGGACTTAATAGATTCGATGATTGATGATAATAATAAAAATTTCATAACCCTAGGGTTATGAATACAACCATAAATTGCAATTTATATGACTAAACAGAAAATCATGTAGAGACTACTCAAACTTATAACGAAAAATTACTATAAACAAAAATTACTATAAACACGATTTCATGGATGACCCAAGCCTTCCCATTGTAGAGATAGGGGCCACTCTGCGTTGCCATAGCTCGGCATTGCGTTTCCTCATCAGACGTTCTTGAAGCTCTGTTCTGAACGTGAGAGCCGAATCTGTGAAAGCGTTATTCGCGAGTTGTCTGTATTCAGAGTACTCGGATTCGTCCATCATTTTATCTGGACCGTACTTTTCAGCCCACGGAAATACGTCAACCTTACTCCTTGTTATGTAGTTAGGCATCGTCACGGCGTCAATGTCGTCATAAAAGAATTTAGGCCTTCCGGTCAGCTTATCAACATACGACCTGTAACTAGTCCCATATCCCGTAAACCGAGGATCGTACACATTCGCATTGTTCTGTTCAATCGGCTCTTCCCGAACAGAAGGCGTCATAATTACGCTCTTAGGGTCGCGCATAGTATACTTAATCATACCATCCTCTTCTTGAACCTCTGTAGGACCCCACTCTTGCGTGTAAGAGATGCCTATATTGCTTTGGATCGGCTCCCCTATATGGGATTTCTGAAACACACCCGGCTGTAACGTCTGGGTAATGATGTTATCGCGACGGGGGCTCTCAAAACATGGAGCAATCTCAACTTCATCATCTCCCTTCTGAGGAGGCACCGTGAGATCCTCAATCACCTCGTCTATTTCCATATCCTCTACGTCTCCAAGGCGTCTACTCAGAAAGACATCGCGAATATATTTCCTAATGAATTTGTTGTGCTTCCCATTTCCTCCCATTTCCTTGACCAACTCCCTAATGATCTTCTGACGAGACCTGGGGTTATTGGTGACGATGTCCGCCTCGCCCCGGTCTTCGCGCCGCCCGCCTCGGCCACTACGGCCATAGCCTCCAACACGTTTTCCCCCAAAAGATCCGTCATGAGGACCGAACCCTGGTCTCCTAAGACCTCTCGCACCAACATGACCATTAAACCCTTCAATTATTTCTGGAGTACCATTAACGACCGATTCATCAAGAAACTTGGGGGCTTGCATATAAGAGGAAGGGGGGTTCTTCTTACATTGGCACGGAATGTACAAGCACTCCTCGCATTTGGTAGGGAGGATCCCGCAGTTGTATCCAGACCTCTCGGCGTCGAAGTTGGTTTCCAAGTTAATGTTAGAATGGACGGCGAAGTCGTTGTTTCGCCAGGAATCGAGATCGTGCGAGGGCGCCACCACGAGTGGGGGTATCTTGGTTTTGGGATTTGGGCCGCCTACGAGTTCCTGGTTGGGAGACACATGATCAGGTCCATACTCTAGAGGAACGGCGTCGTTGCAGAATCTTTTCTGAGTGCTGGCAAACCCCACGTTGTTGAGATCCGGGAACCTGGTGGAGTTATATTCCTTCATAAACTCATAAAGCTGATTAGTTGATCCGTAACCAGCAGCAGCAGCAGAGTCGTTCATAAATCTAGAGGTCGATAAATCGCCATATGGCTCTTCAAACCCCTCTATCGTGGGGTCCGCCACGGCGCCAGAGTAAACACTCATCGTGACAACCATCACAAGCAACATCGTGCTGAAGGCGAGGATAGGCTTGTAAGCCGCTATCACAATACAAATAATAAGTGCTAACCGGGTAATTGTGTTTAATTTAACAGAAAGAGTGTCCTCGGGACTAGGCAGCAACTCAAACGATCTGAATAGCTGAGTCACGTCGTACATCCAAAACTTTTCTCCTTCAGATGATGAACTCATTTTTGATCACCAATGATAAATTGTAGAAATCATATGATATCTTATTTGGGGTCGTGGGATCTAGCGTCTGTTCCACATCCAGAACGCTCCTGCGGCTATTATCACAATCAGTATAATAATCCACATATTTCCTCCCGTTCCTCGTCCTGCAAACAGATCTTGTATATCTCCTGGGTCAAAATCCCCCCCTCCTTCTATATCGATGTCTAAGATGTTTCGTCTGTTCATATCTCTAACCTTTAAAGGACCTGCTTTGTAATAAGCATCTGATCGTTGCTTGTTTATGTTTTGTTGATATTTTAAGCTAATTTGATCTACATCTGTTAGCTTCGGACGTTTGGTTGCACGAATGAGGATCATGGACCCCACCGGACCCCCTATTTCTGTCATGACCTGTTTATCAAACTGTGCTATTTTATTGAACGGGTACATGGCTATTTTGAAGTAGCCTCCGGCGTTTCCCCACTTTTCCCCCCACGAGTTTCTACAATGCCAGTACGGAACGTCTCCTGTCTTGTCGGTATCGTACTGGATGTTCTTCGCGACGCCCCACCCAACGATGCTGATCGCATGGAGTCCCGCCGCTTCGCTCGTTATCCTGTCGTTGAATCTGAGATTGCCTCCTTTGTAGTTGTTATAGTCAGCACGGTCAAGGTAAACACCTCCGTTAAAGTTAGGATCTGTGAAATTGCCAGTGAAAAAGTTCTTCAGGACCACGTACCCGCCGATTACGGGCCCGAAGTCTAAAATGTGGCTCTTCACACTATTCCTAAAAACATCGATGGGAGCTTTGTTATTGATGAAGAAGACATCGCTTCCTGTATCTATTTTATAAAGATATTTCTTCATGCCTTTGTAATAGCACCCGCATGGTTTGGGTATGTTGGCGTTTAGTTTCGCCCCTAATGTTTTGGCATCGAAATGCCGAGCCGACGAGACGCTTTTACATATCTCGTTGTCGCCAGAGCACCATGAGTAATCAATGCACGATGTATCGCCCACCCCTTCGCGTTCTAGATACGGAGCGATCGCTGCTGGGTTTCCTCCGAAGCACATGTTGTGTAGTTTTCCTGAGGGGATGCAAGACATGAGGTAAGTGGCACTTATGTTGGGGGACCACCCTACGGCCCCAGACACGACAAAGCAGTCACTCATTGTATCTGAGAACGCCACAGCCCAACACTTTCGTAAGTAAGCAAATCACACACATTTCTATTCATTAAATATGCGTTAATAATACATATTCAGACAATAATATAACGTACAAACACATGACTATGCATTAATAAAAAATTAATAACAAATAACATTAAAATCTTATTCATTAATTATTACAGAAACAGACATCTATTTATCATCATTACGATATTAACTTAAATAAATAGAAACCTATACAAAATGGCAGGTATAGCGCATAGCGACCCGGGAGCACAGGACGATCTACCTTCTTTCATATTTGAAGGACACAGCGTATACCTTCTCAACGATCTTATCTCATTTGATAGACCGTTCTTCGTAGGATGCATACGTGAACCAAGGAAAACAATACAAAATAAAAATATTCCAGATGACCAATACTGGCTCGCCACCTATAGCAAGCGAACCGACACGTGGTCTCATGCAATCCCCGAAAACAAGAAAGCCAAGGTCCTCATATCTGAGGAATGGGTACATAGCAACTTACCCAAATTAACAAGAGATCAGGATGCTTACAAGTACAAACCCCTTCCCCCGCTTCTTGAACTGAGGGAAGAAGAAAAATTTAGAGATGAGCTGGGAAACGTGCACGAAGTGGAGGTTAGAGGCGATAAGACGAAAGCAGGTATTAGGTTCAAATGCGCCGATATACAGAAACTGTTTGAAATGGAAACGCTAAATACACATATACATCGGATGATAGATCAAACAGAATATAGGAGGTCAACCAACCTCCATGTATCTGACTTACAACGGTCTCCTCAAGATCATCTTCACCTCGCGATCCGGAACCGCTTCCCGGTTCCAGGATTGGGCTACCAACATAATTTATACAGCACATTTAGGTACAATGGGTGAGAGGGTAGATGTAGCTGCTGATATCGTAGGTATCAATGCTCAGATGGTCAAAGACGTCCTTACCACATGCATTACATCTATGCCTTGTGTGTACCTGTTCAACGTCGGTAAAATAACAGATCTTAGAAAACATTATGACGAGCTTAAACCGTACAAGAAGGGGTTTCTCTTCAAATGGGGAAGGACCAATGATCTGAAGAGGAGGACATTCGAGCATATCAAAACCTACGGTAATCTTTTGTCAAGTGTCTTGCAGTTGAAGTACTTTTCACCGGTAGACAATATATATGAAGCGGCCGCCGAGAGCGAGATTCGTCGATACTTTCAAGATAACGCAGTTCAATTTAGAAAACATAAGGAGTTGGTTATATTGGATAAAACCCAAATAGCGAGTACTAGGTTGTTTTACGAAGACGTGTATAAGAAATTTAGTTCTGAGGTTGATAAGTTGTTGGGAAGGAATAGTGAACTGGAGAGGGATGCCGAGTACTTACGAGATATAGTGAAATGTAAGAACGAGAGAATAGAAGATTTAAATAGAGAGTGTGATGGATTACGAGATGAGATGTTTCAATATCAGGTTAGAGAGGAGGGTTACAGGGACGAGATTGAACGTAGGAGACAGAGATCTGAGGAGCGTAACAGAGAGATGACACATATGATGTCCAGGCTCTCCGTCTCACAGCAAGAACATAAACGATGTCAGGACGTCCTGTGTGAGATAGCTCTCCTGACACCGGCGCAACGCGAGGAACTGACAGGTCTGTTTGCGACTGCACGAGAAAAGATGGATCCATTTTTGAGTGAATGACAAGGGTTTTACAGTATATTATAACCTCTAGTGGTTATAATATTAAAATGGATGAAGGACAGATAAATAAAATGTTAGAAATGGAAACAAATCATCTACGGCATGTTAGATCAAAAGAATATGATATATTCTGTTCTGACAAGCTCGCCAATTGGGCGAGACCGTCAGAACATAATATAGGAGGTCAACCAACCTCCATGTATCTGACTTACAACGGTCTCCTCAAGATGTAGCGAATGTTCTGTTCTGACGGTCTAGCCAATTGGGCGATACCGTCAGAACAGAACGTAGGAGTTTTAAATCAAACAGAATATGATATGTTCTGCTCTGACGGTCTCTGGCTGTCACTTATCTGACTTACAACGGTCTCCTCAAGATTTAGCTTCAAATGCGCCGATATACAGAAACTGTTTGAAATGGAAACGTTAAATACGCATATACATCGGATGCTAGAACAGAACAAACCTTTTGGAAAAGGACTTATAAATAATATACATATATTAAAAATGAATACACAACTAGATGTAAATGGTTCTGGATCTGATGGCTATATCCCCGAGACTGATTCTTTTATTCATTTAAAAGGCTACTTTGCAGATAATTGCCCCAAGACGACATCCCTGGCATCGCTCACGATGGCCACCGACCTCCTGAGGCAGATCCTCTTCAGGATGTATAAGGCCACCGATTACGGGCTGCTTGTTAAAAGAGCAACAACCCATTTGGATGAGTGTCAGCTCTTCTCGAAACATATGGCTGAGTCGTTGAGAGACTCGGGGTGGGCTCTTTCTACATCACGTAATATCTCAAGCATATTGAAACGATTTATGCGACTGACCGCATTGTCACCAGCGTTCATAGATAAGATCAGACATACGCAAACGGTCATTAAACAGAAGGAAGTGTGCGCGAATGATGCCAAATGGATAGATGTGATCAAAAGGACGACCAATAATAGATCTGAGGCGTCGATCAGCAATATCATCAGATTCTGCAAGAAAATGATGTCTCAATTAGGCATCGAGGCCGCGACTATTGACGATGACGAAAAGGCTTATTTAGCTATAAAGATAGACGCTGATTTTGTCAAGCAACTACAGTTAAATCAGAACCAATTGAGGTGGCTCAAGATCTTTCTGATAAACATTCTTGAGCTCAACATTCTTGACAACGCATTCAACCAATTCATTGTCAAGAAACAGAGCATAATTGAAGACGATGGGAGTGATAAACACCGATTGTCGGCACAAGAGCTTGATACTCTGTACAACCAAGTGAAAGGTAGTCTCAGAAATGAATTGATGTATATGCTATTCGTGACAACAGGAATGCGTATCGGAGGCCTTGTGAAGATAAAGCTATCGCATGTGGCAGAAATCGATGGCAACAATGTAACCGTCAAACAAACAGGACGCACCATTGAAAAAGGGAATAAATGGTTTACCTTTGTCATTAATAACCATGTCAATAGTCTGATAGAGTTATGGATCAAGACGAAACGCCCCAATAACGGGTCCGAGTACCTGTTTCCCGGGAGAGGAGATATACCTTACATTAGAGAAGCGTCTGTCAGGAAAGCGTTTCACAAGTGGTGCGATAACGCAGATATGAAAGGAACGCACCTACACCCACACTCTCTCCGTCACAGTTACGGGCATTTGCTAATCGAGGCCGGAAATAACATACACGATGTGTCTAAATTGATGGGCCATGCAAATATAGCAACCACGGAAATGTTCTACCTCAAGGAATCTTCCGCAGATGTCGCGAAAAGAGCCAACATCCCATGGCTCCAAAAACCAGAGAAGGATGAACTAATGCCCAAGTTCCTCACATCCAAGACCGCGAAAGACAGGACCTCGGAGAAGGAGAAGCAAGACCGAGAGCGTAAGAGAAGAATGAAAAACATGGCTAAAATTGGAGGATTCACTGTCAAAATACCTCTTATTAAAATTAATGAGTAACTTATATAAGTTTAGATGAAATCGTGTATTGATCGCTGCGAATGGGATTGAGATGTGTATGTTGTTGTAGAACCTGCGCAGCTGTCTACTATGACGCGCATAACCTTGTTTATATTTGGCATTCGTTCCTGCATCTTTTTTTTATCTTCGTCGCATATAATTTCCATCATTCCCGAGATGATCGAAACACATGTCTCCAGTTTGGTATTCGCTCTCGTGAGATCGTCTTCGTATTCCTCTTGCGCCTCTTCTGTTGTCGAGGCGATGTCGTAGAACGGGTTGTTCATGTTCGCTACGATATCTGGAAGAGTCCTGATGGAATACCATTTCTGGGTTGTGTCCACATTGCTGTGACCCATGAACTTGGAAATCTCATTCATTGTATTTCCTGAATCCTCCAAAACTTTTACAAGAGTATGTCTGAACAAGTGAGGGTAAACGTTTGTTGTGATCCCTGCTTTCTTTGCTATTATTTTGAGATGAGCCTCGAAATGAGATACTGTGGGTCGTTTGCCTTTTTCCAACCCGAACATAAATTGATCGTCCATATTCTCTTTATCGATGAGGGTTTCAAATTCATGCGCGTAACTTACAATCTTCCGTTTGAGATTAGGCCCAATAATGAACTTCCTTACTTTGTTTCCTTTCTCAAGCGACCTACCTTCATGTTTGGGCTGCAGGAACTCGTTCATAACATCGCTCACCTTCAGATTACAAACAGCTCCTACACGAAGACCCACCTCCCTGAATATAGTGAGGATAAATGTCCATTTGGTATCTCCCTCACAAGCGTCTAGGAGGTTATTAACTTCATCCTCAGTATAAGGTCGTCTCTCTTCGTTGAGTTCTCGTTTATTTTCTATCTTATTCAAGATGGTATTTATCTTGATGGTGTTAGGATCTACTTGTAAGACTGTTTTGAGAGGATCGCTCTTAAAAATCCTCAGGATTTGAAAGAGTCGACGTTTGGCATGATGCGTGTTGATTTGGTTCTTGACGCGTTCGTTTTGAGTGTTGAGGTTTCTGCCGTGGTGAAGTAGGAAACCGGTGAGCGAATCAACAGTCGCTGAATGGAAAAACGTTTGCATAGTTGTTGCAGCAGGTATGTAATCTAGTAAATCTAAGAAGATCACAAACATACTATACTCTATCTTTTTCATGTTCAACTCAACCACTGAGGTAGATATCTCTGACACTGCCTCGAAGTTGCGATATATATTTTGGAAAAGAGATTTGGTCCATTCGTCCGCGGCTTTCTTGAACTTATCCTTGAGCGTAACGCCTAAGACATGATCGTGTAATTGCAGCTGGTCCATATACGAGGCCCCGAGATGATGCAGTAGGATCGTGTATATCATATTGGCTCGAGGCGCTTGGTTCAGTCTATCTTCTAATGTCTGGAGAGACATCTCATGCATCTCGAGTAAATCGCCCTGGAGCGCCTTCTCGAGATGCATCAAAGCTTGCAATGATGAAAGCCTGCCTATCTCGACATGTTCGATTATCTTAAGTTTCTCTTTGGTTTGAACCTGGTATTCTTTTAACTGGTCCATGTATGGCCAGTTGAATGCCCCCAGTATATCCATTTTTCTCGTGCATATGAGATTGGCTCTGTAGCTGTTGCAGACAAACTCCTTTCCGTCTTCGAACGACAGCGTCGGTATATCTTCGCATTTACATTTGAGAGCATGCAACATCTTTTTGAGATCGACTGTACTGACGTTGAGCGTCTTCTTACGGGTTTTGAGAACGTACTGCCGGAGTGTAGCCCTTGTAGCCGAGACATCCTCGAGGCACGCTTTCAGCAAAAATATATGATTGATGACTTCTGTAGGAGCATTTTCGATAGTGAGGACTTTTTCGAGGAGCTCTGTGATCGGGAACCTATCGGATGTAACAAACTGTTTCAGTTCCTCTACATCCGCTGTATCTATACGTTCTCCGAATTTTTTGTATAGAGGGATATAGTAGTTGTAAAACAGGGTTTGAAGATATCGCCGGTTACCTTCTTTCAATTTTGTTGAGAAGCTTTCATATTGGTTCATCTCAGTTTCGTATTGAGAGACATCGTAATTGAGCGTCTTCAAGAGCCTGAATGCATCGATACGTATCCTGTTGTGTTTGTCTCTTATGAATGTGGAGACATCTAAGTTATGCAAATCGGAACTCTTGGAAGTTTCCCGCAAAAGTCGAACGGTAGAGGTGCCCTGACTACCTGGGTATTCCTTCAATATTGTTTGGATAACAGTTGACATTTTTAATACAAAATATAATATTCTTAACTCGATATTGTGTATTAATAATAGAGAATTAGCGATGGAAATATGCGTACGAGAATTTATATCCCAGGTAGGATATAAAATAAAATAATAGAAAATAATAGAAAATACAACTTATTCATAATAAGATTTAATAATAAACAATCAATGTTTATTAATACTGAATTATATATCCCAACAAGATCCACATGCATGCTGTGTACTCACTTTATGGATTAAACTTTTCTTTATGAGATCAAGGGGACTGTCATGGACTGTTGGAACGGCCCATGAAAAATTCTCATGAGTATGCTCATGCGTGTGTAACTCGTGAGGGTGTCTCTCTGATGGATGATCATGATCATGCGGTTGGTAATCACCATACTTAATAGGATCAATTAAAGGTAACTCTTTAGAAAATCTAATATCCGTATTAAGCGGAGGGATGATAAGATGCCGAGCGTCAGAGAAACTTTCTTTTATAATTGCATGAGGATGCGAATGCGAGTAAGCCTCGGCCTCGTCGTGTGTAGGTATGTGTAAAGGTAAATGCTTACTAAATCTAATATCAGTATTTAGGGGGGGAATTATAACATCTTCTGAAAAAGATTCCTTAACATCAGAGGTAACATCAGAGGTAACATAAGAGGTAACATCAGATATTTCTTCTAAAACAATAGGGCCTTGGCGCTCAAGATATGATAACATACCGTCTTGAAAATTCTCACGAATAACAGTCGGTTTCCGAGAATGAAGATAGTCTTCCATTTGTGTTTTTATAGAAAAATATATAAATAACTTGCATAAAAATAACATGAATATTTAAGCCATATTTATCTCTTAAATATTCAAATTATCTAAGTCATTTAAAAGGAAAATGAGTATCCCTAATTTTGAAATAGAAAGACTACTACCCAACAACGCTCTTCTTGTTTCAGGCATTCAAATATCTTCAGGTTCTCCTACTGACGGTCAAGTTCTTGTCTATAACGCTACGACAAATCAATGGGAATATCAAGCCCAAACTGGTGGTGCAACAGGACCAACCGGTGTCACAGGACCAACGGGACCTACAGGACCTACAGGACCTACGGGACCTACAGGACCTACACCAACTACACCAACGGGACCTACCGGCTTCACAGGACCAACAGGACCTACCGGCTTCACAGGACCAACGGGACCTACCGGCTTCACAGGACCAACGGGGCCAACGGGGCCTACGGGACCTACAGGACCTACAGGACCAACAGGACCTACAGGACCTACAGGACCAACAGGACCAACAGGACCAACAGGACCAACAGGACCAACAGGACCAACAGGACCAACAGGACCAACAGGAC